>Ga0209611_10003517_pt1 | contig 27070 bp, 21 predicted proteins | sample S1TSphgellanicum_3_FD_187693 | JGI IMG/M metagenome (GOLD analysis project Ga0209611, IMG submission 187693) | Host-associated microbial communities from peat moss isolated from Minnesota, USA - S1T2_Fc - Sphagnum magellanicum MG (SPAdes) (version 2) | ecosystem: Host-associated > Plants > Peat...
CATGAATGACGTCCGAGTGTCTTTCCTCAGAGGCATCTGTGTGTGATGTATGATCAGAGCTGTGTGTTGTGTCGAGCGATGCGTTGCTGGGTCTGTCAGTCTTCAAGTTGCAAGTAGATCGGTGAGCGATGGCAAGAAGATAGTCTGAGTCAAGAAAGGTTAAATGTCTGTGGAATTGAGGTGGATTGATAGATTGTGAGAACCAGGGTCCGTGGGAGGTCGCGTCATTGCTGCGGGTTTTCTGGATCCTCCTTTTTGGTTACAGATGTTCCTAATTAATTTATCCATTTCTCATAGAATTTTTCCAGGGTTGGTGTGCTATAATCAACCATGCATAGCAAACAAAGATGGGTTTTGCAACTTCAACAGTGAATTTTACACTCTTCCAAAATCTAAAAGACAAGATAATATGATGTAACATTTCTACACGTGTGCTTTATGATTGGTCCCAATCTTGACATTCCCTATTAATAATCAACTACTAAAATGGAAATTTCACCTTTAGCAATCATTTAAACATAATGAGGAATATTCCAAGTTGTGTCTCCTAGTTTATTGAGCTTTAATTCTTTCACTTGTAAAAAAAATTCTTGAAAGATAGCTTGATTTCAATGACAATTTGTCATAAGAACATTAATTTATTAATGTTCTTATGACACAAATCAAAACAACATATGCACTACACCCCAAAAAAATGACAAAAGAATATTTATTTTCTACAATTTTACCTTATCTTTTGCATACAACTATGTTATTTGTGACAACTTGAACAACCATTTTAAACCCAACACTGTCCACAATGGGCATATTCATAGTTAGGGTACTCCTTTTTGGACACAAGACTCAAGGATTTTGTTTTTGTTATCTTCTAAATATAAAATCTGCATGGAATATTTTAATTAAAAATATTTAATAATTCAAATTATGATCATTTTCATGGCAGCGGTGATTTTTCACATGTGTATGTAATTATGGATAAATATTTTGGTAGAAACTAAAAATGTAAAAAATGACTACATAAGTTTTTATAAACAACTTGACATGTTTTCTTGCATGAAAATTTCTTGCATGTGTTGCCAACACTTGGGGCCACACAATCTAAGCCTAGTGAATACAAGAAATCAACCAAATGGCAAAAAAAAAAAAATCATTTTTCTTATAGCCCTTTTAGAATGGATTCTACAACCCTCAAAATTCTTGTATTGTATATAATTTAATCAAATGCATTAGATGATATTGCCAAACATAGATATATGCATTACTTATCCATGAAAGAAAATTGAAGTAAATTGCACAATTTAACACATTTTTTTTTATTCCTTTAAGATGAAAATTGTAGTTAAAACAAGGACTCCAATTATTTAAAAGGACTCAAATGGACATGTATATTATATCTAATTTATTCTTGGATCTTTTTATTATATTAACATGACATCATTATAGTTATAATCATACACCAATCCACTATGATCATGAAATAGTAAAAGTAATAAAAATCCAAAATAGTATTTTGCAATCTTTTTTTAAGACCATCATTTTGGGCATTTTGGTCATGAATAAGACTTGATGTTGATAACCTCATGCAATATATATTCATCTAGATTACCTTTTTCACTCTTATCAACAATTTTCTTGAAAAACTTCCTTCTAGTGATACACACAATATATTAACAAAGGTTGGTTAGTGGTATTAGACCATTCATTACAAATCAACATGCATTCGGTTTTATCCCTATAATCAAAACGAGGCTTTAGTTTTTTTTTTAACTTTTCTTTGACATCCTTCAACAATGTAATGCACAATATTTTTAAACCAAGGGCATTATAACCTACCCAAATGTTTGAAATAATCAAGATCAATACCATAATATGAAAATATGGGATTCTTGTAGTTTTGAAAAGAATTACACATGAATAAAAGAAACGGGCAACAACTTTATCTACATCTTATTTTTGTGTTTTGGTTTGTTATTAAGTTACTAAGTAAAAGGTTCATTTTTCTTTATAAGCTTTAGGGGCAAAATCATTCGTTACATGTGATCATCTACAAATTCAACATTGTGTGTTAAAATTTATCTTATAAAAGATTTGAAATTTCATGCTTATGGTGAATGAAGTAAGTTATATGCACTCTATGTCAACATCCATGGTTTGGGCAAGTCATTAAACATAATATTTTCATAAGGGGCTTCGGTGGGCTTTTAGAGAAATGTTACACTTGATAAATAACTAATTGGTTGAATTTTTTCAAGTGATGAAGTAGATCAAATGTACATGTTCATGACAATTAATTGATGTATGAGAAAGATTTGAAGATTTTTCACAAATTTTGTTTTATTAAATTGCTTCGTACTTCCTTCTTGAGCTAGTAATTTTCCATTTGCAATTAGGAATTTTCTTAGTAGAATAATTTTAAAAGATGAGTTTTGGATTCTCAACTAAAGGAGGAAAATTCTTCAATTTCATATCTTGGAATACCTTATGTAATGTTGTTTGCCACATTCATTATAATTTGAATACATTTTCTAATTATTTCATTGTGTTGTGTGATCTTTATACGACATTTCATTTTGATTGGCATTTCTCTCAAACAAAGTGGATGATTGAGTCATAACTTGTGTGTTTCATAAATCCTTGTCGGTCTATCTTTGTTACAATATTATGTGATCATGTGAGACTCAAACTATATTTAAATCGGTCATTCTTGGAATGCCTACATTTTTTTCTACGTTCAAGTTAAGATTGAGTAATTAAGGTCACCTACAAATAAACATGTAATTCATACTACAAATATATTTTATATAAGTTATCTGATTCAATAACCATTTGAAACAAAGAAAACATGTTTTTGAGTTTGTTGTGATTGTTGCAAAGGTTCAACCTTCTTAAAAAGAACTATGTGATTAGGTTTCCAATTATTAACCATATTACAATATGTACAAACATTATATTACATTATTTGACTAAAATATGAATCATTGAAAACAAGGTCTTGTCATGCCCCACCAATAATAAATTACTACAATATCATAGAAAAGATAATATGCATGAACCTTATGGATTGTCAATTATGTCATGAGATGGGACTTCCATTTGCTTTGAAGGATCATGAAAATTTATCCAATAATAAGACCAACAATTCTTAATGTTGTTCAATTATAATGGGTCAAAGTTGGAATCATAATATTTGTGATCAAGGATATTGGAAGGCAAGAATGTGATAGATAAAGTTGTTGAAAGTAAGCCCATTAGTTTGCATTGCACTTTCCAACAAAACTGCCAATAGTTTTACTCCCTATACATATGCAAACACCCCAAAAAAAATTGTTTCATAAATGGTGGTTCCGTTACACCATATTTTATCATTATGAAAACATAGGAACATGCATTAGTTGGACTATTGTGTAGACATTCCCAATTTGTAAAACACCACATGAATGAATTAAATTTTTTTTAACAAAATAAGAATAACACTTTAGGTACACATTCATAATATAAAGTAAAAGTTTTACCATTTCACTATCAGGATCCAAGGTAGCAAGTAAGAGAAGTCGCCTTAGCATCACCGCATGCAACTTAGAACGACGATAATATCCTTGTGTTAGCTCGTCAAATCCATGCCACAATGCTTCCATTTGATCTTCTTTGAGGCTTTGTTTATGCTTCCAATCATTCTAATATCACCCACCAATTTTGTTATTATTTGCAGATTTGCAAACTTTCTCTTGAATACATCAAATGCCACAATAGAAGTTTTCATCCATTAGTTGATATTAATTTTTTGTTTTATTCACCTAATAATTGGCAAAAATGATTGAATTAAATGATGTTTTGCACACTTATCATCTTCAATATGTTTTATTATCCATGTTATCATTCATCAAGATAACAATTCAAATTGGTCTATCCAAACCTATTTTCTTGATTTTATCAATGTTATGATAATATCTTACTAATAAAGTGAAAACCCAATATTAAAAATTGTGGAATATTGTTTGGTGGTATGCATAAACTAATATTGGATTGAATCAAATAGATTTGGAAAACCTCTCAAGGATGTTTGGAAAGGGGTTTTTTCCAAAATAAAAGGCGTGGAAATAAATCATTAAATTGAAGTTTTTTCTTTTGCACCTTGAAGTTTAAGGACCTTATTAACAACTATGCACAACTTTTAAAGTTGCATCAAAGTAATATATTGCAAAAAAACAACAATACACCTTAATATCCAAACACTTGACATTAAATGCATTGGAAGTAAAAGAGGCTTGGATCTTTTTGTGTACATAGTTGTTGACTATTATATATCTACAAAATGAGAATGGTCAATTGTCAAGCTCATGTTTACAAAGGTTTTTTTAATTAAAAAATAACACATATAACTCTAAAGTATGACCTTACATGTTAGGTATTTAATTACCAACATGACATTCAATTTTTTTATTTCAATGGAAATCATTTTTAGGTCATATGTAGATAATCATGTTGGGACCTTTCATGAACCCCTTTCTAAAGGGGTAAAAGTTTAGTAAACAAAATGTGAAATTGAATATGCTTCAATTTTTTCATATATAGTAATTGAATTACTAAAAATAATGGTTTAATATATCCTTGGGGTTATGTGCACCATCTATGAACTATAGTTTATTTGGATAACATATTCCCATTAACCATTTGGACTAATTTATGTCAAAAATATTGTGTATGAACAATCAAAATAATATATATAATGATTTACAAAATATTTGCATGAATTAATCAAAATTTGAAAAAAAATCCATTTACAATGTATGTGGTTAAATATTACCACCATTTTATGTCATTCACATTAATTGTTGTGCACATATGTACAATTCAATGAAAAATGCATGTAGAAATATTTCTTATAAAATAATCAAGAATGAAATTTTTACTTAAAATTACTTGAAACCTTTTCACATGTGCAATTATTTTGCAAGCAATAACCATATGCATAATTAATGTGAAAAGGTTTGGGTTTCAAATGTTTGATATTGCATATATGTAAATTATTAATTTTCTTTTGTTGTGCATGATAATTAATACCATAGCAGGTTGGTCTTGGTTTGAAAGTCCATTCCTTCATATTTACTTTTAAATTTGACCCTATTGGTGTACCTTTTCAAGCCCCATTAGTTATGATGTACAAGCATTCAAAAGGAAATTACCTTATATGGCAAAGGACCATCCAATGATTGTTAATTGACAAGTTAAATATCATAATACCTTTATCATTTTGGCATAAATTTTATTTTAATTTTTTTTGCCGAAATTTTGAAAAATTATTCATTATTTGTGCCGAATTTTTAATAAATTTAAAAGTTCAACTATTTGGATTTGAACCGCAAACCTTCCATGATTTGAATTAAAATTAAAGTAATATAAACAAACTAGATAGTTCCATAACATTGACAAAACCCTGTTTATTATTATTTATAATCATTACCTGTCAAAAATGTTAGAATTAAAAGTCCAGGTACCAAAGTTAATATTTCAAATTTAAATAATTATTCGGCAATTTGTTGCCAAAATGATAAAGGTATTATGGTACTTATCCCAATTCCCACTATACAACTATTTGAGGATAAATCTCATTAAAATGTTATTGGATAGGGTGCACATTGCACCATGGTTGGTGCTTAAGTTTAAAATTGAGGTAACAAAATTTTAAAACTTTGAGCACGGGGGCCCAAGTCTTTCAATCACAAAGCACTTGTGGGTTAAGGTATTGAAACCTTGAATCAATAACAAATGTTGCATTCAAACTCAAGGTAAATTAAACAAGGCTCAAAATGCAACAATGGAAGAGACCAAACATTTGGGCCTACCTTTATCATTTGACAATTTTTACTTAGAGGTGTTCCAATTTTAGATTAAGATTATTTCCCTCACAAACTATATTATTATTCCAATTTATTACTAACTTGTTTTAATCCCAAATGTTTGTTGATCAATTTTGACCCCCTAATTTTGTACATGCATTCAATGTATAAACATGGGTTGTGACATTGGCAATTGGGTACATTCACCTTGATAGAAATCATTGACGCACCTTTAGTGATTACTTATTTTAAAGTTTTAAAAATATTTTTACACTAAAAAATCAATAATTCTTATGACCCAACAAGATGTTGCATTATATTATTATGTAAAGATGTGTTCAAAAAATATCCTCAAAACTATTTCATTTTCAAGTCATTTGGGAACATTTAAAAGTTCATTAAGTAGTGAAAAACACTAGTTATAGTGTTTTCAAAGTGCTTTTGAATATCTATCCTTATTAGATTCATTCCAAACAATTCCACATGTTTCCATAATATATTTGTTTACATATTCTAAACATGATTATTTAAACACATTAAATTTTTTTACAACATTAGTATTTTTTAACACTAAAACATGAAAAACAAAGCATTGGTTACATGTCTATTGACTTTTATTAGCTTGAATAAACCCAATTTGGAACTATTAAATAACCTAGATTTCTTATGTCATTTGTCAACATTTTCCAAACATTGGCGTTATAAATAGGCAATAACTTGTAGGCAATGTCATTGATTGCCTTATTTATCATCAAACATTATCTTAAAAACTACATTCATTGAAAATGATGATATATTAATGTCTCTTTCGAAAATGAACCAAATACTAGACTCAATGCCAAAAATATTTGGCATAACTTCTTGGAGTTCATGATGTTGTATATAAACAATCTTTCTTTCAAAATATTATTTTTATGTGTTATCTATGCACAAGTTGAGACTAAACACATGGATGAACTTTTCAAACCTTTATCAAATGATGAAAACATGAGTGCATGTGAGGTGAAAGGGCTAACATTTTTGACATTTTCAAAGAAATGTAGGACATATTGTAAGAATAAATGCATGTCAAAAAATCTTTCCAAGTTTACACTTGGACCAATATTTGATAAATCAAACATGCACATATCAACATTCATGTATTCAAAGGAGTGATAAAGTTTTGAAAATACTAATTTCAACATCTTTCCAAAGTCCATTTGTTGACGGCGTTTTGTTCGTATTGTACAACACCTTGGATAAAAACATAACTCTGGATTTCGGAGACCTAATAAAGGTACCTATTCATCCAAATTAAAATTATAATAGTTTTCAAACATAGATGAAGTTTCAAAGAAAAAAACATTTAAAAAAATTTCAATTGAAATATATTTGAAAATGTATAAGTTTTAATCATCAAAACTTGTGGATATGGTTGTAAAAAAAAATGGATTTCATGTGGTTGCAACCAATTAGTTCATTATTCAAATTCCAAAGTTAAAACTTGAAAATGAAGAAACAAGTTGAACCATGTACACCAAAGGAGCAATGAACAATAGAGGAGTAAAAAGGGTTATCTAGAATCCAAGATAAAATTTTCATTTCATTTGAAAATAAAGTTTAGGGTATATCATAGGAGGTTTAGGTTTTAAATTGACCATTTGTGAAAATTCCAACAATTTGAAAGTTATCATTCAAGTTTGTGAAAATCACATATCACCATAGGTATGTCAACCTTTTTTTGCAAAAGTTTCATAAAAGATTGTCCTTATTTGTTTTTAATTGCATAATTATAATGTTTCTACATTCTATTCCAAAAATGTTCCCATAGTATCCAATGAAATCCCCAAAGTTTTCTTAAATGTAAATAATGAATTATATGTATTTTTTAATGTCTCATTAAATTTAGAAAATGTTCTTCAATATGTAATTGTATAACTATGTTTCACCATAAGATGTTACACCATACATATTTGTGTCACATGATATTCCTAGTTTGAGGAGTTTATTTTGAAATGGTTATTATGACCAAATATGTGAATACACATACAAAGTGGGTATTATAAATTAAATTTTATTTTTATATGTGTGTTGTTGATTCAACCTTCCATCTAAATTAGACTCAAAACCAAGTAGTGCTTTCTTTCAAACTTGATTTTCAAAAAATTATATATATATATAGGAGTTCAAAAATGGAAGTACATCGAAATGCTTAATATGATAATTCTTTAAAGATATAAAACTCAAATTGGTTTTATATGTCAATAACCTACCTCTAATAACAAGTACAATGTAAGGCCCTCCATAAACCCCTAACAAAACCTTGTGGTATCCTTTGTTTTTTGCCCCCAACATGGCATGGAATAGATCACTAACTCGAATATTTGTCATCCCATGTCAATACATCATGTATAATTCATTTGAATGTACCAATCTTTACATATGGGTACATGTGCAATATATTTGTTTCTTTCATTTCCTATGATCACATTAATGTTTGAGGCAAGAAATGTGGAAACAAAGTGCAACAAGTTGACAAAATAAAGTGGGACAAATTGCAAGTTGCAACCAATGGCCATCACTTTTCAAGCAATGGATTTGATCATATGCACCACACTTCCATTTCCTAAATGAAGAACCATAATGAGAGCTATGGTAGTGTTTTAATCACAAAGATTTTTATGTTTTCCCATGTGTCATTTACTAATGAACAAGTATCACAAGTTTAAATGAAGGTGACATGATTGTTTGTCAAGTAATACCTCAACACTTTCTTGTGGGTATCCATCTACATCATTTTCACTATAAGTTGTTGGCCAATAAGGTGCATTGGGATTTTGTAAAGTTTCAAAATCAATTGTTGTCATTGTAGACCACTTGCCACATAAAGGATGATCACCATTCCATTCTCCTTCATATTTGCAATGTTTATTTGGCCAATAATGTGTGCCCCATCCATCTCTATTGTCTTTAGTCCAATTGCCCACATAAATTCTACCATCATTGTAATACTGTGCCACTCTATGCCACGACCATAACCTCAAGTTCTTAGAACTTGGCCTTTTGCTTAATTGTGTTAATGGTATGATATGTTAATTGTTATCATTGGAGTTCATTACATTCAATTTAAAGTGGCCAATAATCTATTCAAAATTAGAATTTTGTGGGTGAAAATATTGTTGAATTTAATAGGAGCAAGTCAATGGTAAATGAATAGATTCTTACAAAAGTTCCCATGCCATTCTTGCGACTTTCATACCAATTTCCATCATAAATAGAACCATTGTTGTATTGCATGACACCTTGTCCGTGATGTTCCCCCAACCTTACACCACCTTCATATTCCTATAGCACATTCCTTCATTTTTGTTTAGTTTGAAAATTCAAATTTTAATTTTGTTAATGTATTGGTTCCATTGTAATTTTCTCTTTGGAGTGCATACAAAACAATGTTAGGTGAATAATTAAAGATATAATATTGCAGTTTATTTTTCATAAATTATTTTGAAGTAAACCACAAAATCTTGTGGATATGACTTTCAAGTTTCACATGTTGCATCTAGATTCCATCCTTGGAAGGTGGATGTGCAATTGGTGCAAAAACTAAAAATAATGATTGTTACTTGGCCATTAAGGTAATAGTATTGTCCTTTCCCACTCTTGCCACCATATTCCCATTCTCCTTCATAAAGTAAATGTTCTCCACTAGGAAAAATTGGAACCCAATGTTGACCATATCCATGGGGCAAGCTACCCATCATATCACCAATGTATCTGCCCCCAATGCTCCCATCAATAAGCATTCTTCCCGTTTCATCAATGAATTTGGATTGAAGGCGACTAGTGGGTTTTGAGGACCATATGTGTTTACGACTTTGATAAGTCTCTAATGCTTGTTGGGCTATTGTAAGTGGAGGTTGCTCAATATCTGGATAGTGACATGAAGGCAAAGATCCTTTGTTTGCCTTTTTTCGAATTGTTTTTTTGTCTTTTTTAATGGGAATTGTGTTGGAAGTTTCGAAAATTGGAGAAAGATGGCTTTCTAATTGATCTTTACGTACTTGGGAAGGAGCTAATAATTCCATGTTGTAATGTTTTGAAACTCCAATAATGTACAAGTTTATAAGCTTGGTCAATTTACAACATTAATATAATAAATAATAACACATTCAACTTGTTCTACTTCACATTTGTATTATTTAATGAACATACATTTATGCATGATTGTGTAGTAAACATAACATTCACAACCACTATTGGTAACTATAAGGCAAAAAAATTATAATGATTGGAAGTGCTCAAATAAAATTGTATAACCCAAAGCTAGTACGAACTCATCACTACATTAATAGTAATGAAAAGACATGTAATGAAGAATCAGAAACAATTTCACAAAATATAATGTGAGAATTTGTTACATAACACATTGTTGCATGCATATATTGATTCAAGTGATCAAATTATCAAATAACGTACCAATTATTTGTAACTACAAGGTTCCATATTGCAACTTATAGTTTATTATAAACATCAACATGGTAACAATATTTTATACTTGACGCAATATCTAGCTCTCAATTAAGTACGTGAAATTGCAAACATAAGAGTGGGTACACTTGAATAAACAAAGATGAAAACCTCAATACATACATTCATGAAATTTCACTACTCTTCCTCAAATACATTTGTTTGGGGAGCAAGAGATGGAATGAAAAGGATACTTCAAAGAATAGCCAACATGAGATTGAACAAGGTATGCTACCCTATATATAGTCACCATTTTCAATTGGTAGATCCCACAAGCTAACACAATGTTATTTGAACTCTCAATTAATTTCATTAAATAATTAAAGTCATTTTACATCCTATTTATTGCCTTAGATACCACAATACATGAAAATTAGGTCCAAATTGAATTTCCTATCAACATGATGATATAAATGAATGAAAATATGGAATTCTTTGATGTACTCCCTTGATTACCAAAACTAATTTTACACAAGACATGAGAAGGAATGCCACACAAATACCCTACACATTTGTACATTACAATGAAACACATTATAAATGTTTAGTAAATGCAATTTTAGTATTTTTTTTTTAAATCATGAATTTTTTCATGACATCTTCACTTTTCAAATTGAGATGTTAATTTAAACATTAAATTTTAATACTTTAGATTAAACATTTAAAAAAATTAATTCAAGGACCTTGTCAACTAAAGTTTCAAGTGTGTCCTTGGTGTTATTAGTCTTAATGATTTCATTTGTCCTAGAAAACCAATTAAAACATTTCATTTGACAAAATTTTGACCATAAATTTTGGCTATTTTTAATAATGGGACATGGGCACAATTCATAAGCTCTTTATAGTGCTTTTGATATCTTAAATCCCTTTTTTTTTTTTCTTTTTTTGATTTCAAAAATTACAATTTGAGTTTCTTTTTAGTGCTAGTTAACCATGTTTGATTTTGTAAATTGTTGGCCTTGCCCTAGGGAAACAAAATGTCCAATTGACTTTTGATCTTCATTGTCCAACTTAAAGCTTCAACTTGGCTATTGAATTTAAAATTATCGTCACGCAACTTTCTAAAAAATATTTAGCTAATTCAATTCAAATTTTAATTCTTGATTAATTATTGAAAATTTATTTTTATCTTAGGGTGAATATATGATTCCCTTATCACAACAATGTACGTCATATAACATAATCTATCATTGGTAAGTGATAATTCTTAATTTTTGGTCAATATTATTTAAACATATTTAGATGAGTTCTTGCAAATCTACATGCAAATTGATTGCATATTTACAATTAGTATGGACAAATATTGTTCCTTCATGTACTAACTATTGCAATTTGAACTTTACAAATAATACTATAGTTTACAACTTTTTTTTCATGAAAAAATTCAAAACTTGCATAAAGAATTTAGAATATATACAAACATACATACATACATATTTCTTCAAGCTTTCCAAATTTGCATTAAAAAAAAAGATACCCATGAATAAAGGGTGGAAGAATATGTTTAAAATTAAAAAACCAAAACCCCAATTTTAAAAGTAGTAACTCATTAGTTACTAACTAAACTAGTCTTTTTTTTATGCACAACTTATCCTCTTATCCCATTAACATTACCTTCAAATATTTTGGGTTTTGTCTTCAAAATCCTTATTATATATAGGTGAACTAATGTTAAGGTGAACTATAGGTACTACTCCCAAACTATTGTCGGATGAGACTTTGTTAGGTCAAAAGACATTGTTGTTAGACAAGTTTATTTATTGTAGGTTCTAATTATGATTCTACAACCACCACCTATTGGGCTACTTGCACCACATGTTCCAACAATGTTTCATGTTATGGCACCTATGTTAGACTAGTTGGACAACTTGTCCAATTGTTAGTAAACGTAGCTAGTCTTGAAGTAGTTTTTGGTTTGAAGCTTCTAGGTGGTTTTGGTACATACACCATTATAAGTGTCCAATGTAGAATCCTCCAAGATCATTTTAACATGTTCTAGAAGTTGTTGGTGTTGCTTCTATTAATCCAATTATGGGCAATTCCACTTGTAATATGGCTAAACACCTTAGTCCTATTTATGGTTGTGTAACAAAAAACCATTAGTTGAATAGTTGGGTATGCTTTTATGTTCAACATTTGAACTCCCAAATCTTTTCATGTCCCTCTTCATCATGTGTTGCATGCCATCACACATGTTGCGTTTTTTGAAAATAATTTGGTGTTGCCAACAATTGGATAGGGGTTACGATTTCCTATTGTCTACTAATTGCATCTTCATTTGAAATCACTTCGCAACTCATAGGTATTAAACCTACCCAACCTAGGGTTTGATCCTTGATTGATATGTAACTATTTAACATTTTCTTGTTACAGATGATTCAAACCATTGAGCTACAACTTCAAAAACATGTTCACTTCTTTGATACACATTCCCCTTCTTGACATTTTCAACTTTAGAAGAGTCTTGATGACATTGATGCAATATTTATTAATTGTGCATCTTGTTGTTCCTCCCTTGTTATAAAAGAACCTTATATCATGTAGGTCTTTGCTTTGTTCTTGAAATTACAAGACTCACATAATGAACATTGCAATGAATGCTTAAAACCTCTTTGTTACAAGCATCTCATCTTGTTTTAACTCCTTTTTATCACCTACTTCATTAAATTGTCTTTGCAAATTCCTAATCACCATTCTCGACGTATTGACACCAAATTCTTAAAATCACTTTTCTAACGTTTTCGTATTCTTTACAACATTTTTTATTGCAAATCCAAATCCTTAAATGATTAAATAATATGATTGATAGATTTATCAATCAATACATATGTTAGTTCCTAATTGCCTACCAACATCAACTTCACTTGTAACTAACTACAAGTTTTCATCAACAAAACATGAATGTAATGATAAGATCCCAAACCACATCTCCCAAATTCACAAAATGGGGATGGTCACCAAATGGTAAATAATAATTCTTAATTCTTGGTGAGGTTTTTAAAATAGGTTTGTAAAAGTTCTTGCAACTATAGATTTACATATTGACTAGACATTTATAATTAGTAGGGATAAGTATTGTTCCTATAGGCTCATTGTTGCAGTCTGAATTTTTACAATTTTATAATTTGCAACAATTCTTTTATGAAAACTTGCAAAACTTGCATCAAGAATCTAAAAAATATACAAATATACATACATACATATCTTTTAAAGCTTTTCAAAATTATATTTGAAAAAAACCCATGAACAAGGGGTGAAAGGACATTCCAAAAATTCTTGCCAAAACCCCAATTTAAAAACAATAACTCCCTAATTATTAACTAAACTACTCATTGTTTATGCACAACTTATCCTCTTACCCCCTAATCATATTAACAAGAGAGGTACACTTATAGAACAACATAATCACATAGTTATTGACACTTAGAACCCAGTTCACAAAATGGCACACAATTGCGCCCTAGTTGAATATCATGCCCTTGCAAATAACCTTGTACAAAAGAAAACTATTGGTTTGATTGGTCCATAACAAACAATGCGTGTTGTTAGTCATACCTAATCATGAACACTTGTAAATTTCCTAACAAACAAAATATGAAGCTTTTAGGTTGGGTACATAAGAACCCCATCCTTAATCACAATCAACATTTATTTCATGGTTGGACCCCTCTTTAGGAATAACCTTCACGTCATTCAAGTATTTTGACAATCCTAGTGTTGAGAAATAATGTTGTTATCTCTTGATAATGTACTTTTTTTACAATGTCGACAAACCCAATTAGTTTCTTAGAATGTCATTGTCATGGTATTAAACATGCCACATGCCAACCCCGTCAACAACGATCATACAATAACAGCACCTTTTTGTCCTCATTTGTTACATTTGTAACTAGCTAACACAACTACAAGTTTAGGCCATATTGTCCCTTCAATTGGGTAGATGGCAAGAAGCACAATTTTTTGGATTTTCCTTAAATTCTTGTCCGTCCCCTTCCCTTCCAAGAAGAGAACACCAATATGCAAAATATCCTTCACATGAAGAATGGTGAAGAATATTGCTAAAGCCATTGACATGACTCTTTGAAAATATATGGCCCAATGTTGTAATGTCTGTGTCCAATCTTTTGGGTCATCAAAATCCACAACTAGGTTACATTTTCCTCTCATCGAACTAGGTGACATTGGCTCTTGGCCACATAATAATTGGTAAGGAGTACATTCTATAATGGATGTTTGTTTTCTAAAACAATTCTGTTTCAGGCTGAAGGTTATCATGAAATTGTTGCGACTTCTCTTGTGAATATTACACAAAGAGTTTCTGTTGTGCTCATGGCAAGTACCGTGAGGAGGGGGGCTTGTAAAATGCTTCTATCGAGGACATTTTTGGAGTTTCCAGGATAAGTGATTAGGATTGTTTAAGAATTTTAAGTGATTGTGGTTCCAACCAGGTCCCATTAGATGTCAAAAGGAGTTTGTTCCACTCTGAGCTCTTCAAAGCAAAAAAACTCACCACATTGACCATTGTGAAGACTGGTTGAAATTTGTCGGGTCTTTCTAGAACACTTTCACTGCTGCCAGTTGCAAGATCCAGAAAATAACTACATCCTTGCTCATTGGAACCTCCTCCACCCAAAGGGTTAGTCCAATTCATTTCGGAAACCTAGTTGATAACAATGCTAATTTATGGAGGAGCCCTTCTCCTTGAACCCAAGAATGGCATTTTTAGCCTTACCTACAACAGCCAAATGGAATTGACAACAAGCTGACATATGATTGGGAAGAGTGAGCAGATGAAAATTTCTTGTTCTCTCCACCATTAAAAACTCATGGTAGATGTCTTCCAACCCAGCCGAAACACAAGGAATTTCTAGTAACCTCAGGCATGGCAAGGTTCCAACATAAAGGAACCAATATCCAAACACAAGAGTGCAGGTGAACTTGAAAAGAACCTTCAACTATGATGAGCCAAACTTCCTTAATGTTGAGACAAACAGGTCTCCAAATGCTGGCACCAAGTCAGCATTATCTGCCTTCACCTTAGCTTGTGAGATTCCTGATGATGTGTTCACAACAAATTCTACCAGGAAGAAACCTGTGCTGGGAGGAGAGTCTGCAACCTGTGCAAAGAAGAAGAACTTGAACTTGGGTGCCTGTCCTCCAGATGCCATGCATTCTATTGAATGTGCTTGCATATGACGCAACAAAGGTTGTGGGCTAGGCAGTGCTGCTGGCTGTGACAGAGTATGATCCTAAAACATCAACCAGAACATGAACATCAAAAAGGAAGCTCACATTGGAAGCAATCTCAACAACATAGGGTTATTGAAGGGAGCGGTAATAAAGAGAACCAAAAGTTGAAGACAGTAAAATTAATGGGCAAGGCATGTATATACCAGTGTTGAAGCAATTGTGAGTTGACTCCATTTCCGTTGGAAAGTGGCTGGGTCAAGAAGAGGTTTTGGCTTGAGTTTCAAAGATGGGGAGGTTGGTACAGGTGCAGCTGGGAAGGTGAGTCCAAGTAGATCATCAATGGCAGGTGATGTATGGGAAGTTGAGGAGAGTGATGCAATGTTGGATGGTGCAGCAGGAGATGGAGTGTCAAAGCCAGACAGATCTGGGCCACTGTAAGCATACGATCCATTACCAACACCCCCTCTGCTCTCTTCTCTCTCTGATGCACTGAGGAGAAGGTCATTGTCATTTGCTTCCACATGCTGGCTTGGCAAGACATCATTACTCAATTTTGAGTCCATTGGTAAGATACCTGTATCTTCTGTCAACTCAATAGGGCCACGATGCTCCTTGTCCAAGAACATATAAGAGGGCTGCAGAAAAAAACAGTCCAATTAGACAGGGTCTAACATTGTCTGGTGATGACACAAATTTCCTGGCCCCTTGCAGAAAAGCACAACTACTACAACTGTTCAGCTCAGCTTAGTGTACTCCATCCTATAGCTTAACTGATATTGAAATACCCTTCTGATATGTTGGTAGGGAAAAGATATCATCTTGGGTTTCAGAACTAGTTCTCCAGAATAACTTTAGCTTAACTGATAAAGAAATACCGTTCTGATATGTTGGTAAGGAAAAGGTATCATCTTGGGTTTCAGAACCAGTTCAGAATAGCTTTCTGCTCCAACTTGAACATAGTTTGATGATGATCAGTTAAGAACACAGTATCTGAACTTGGTATGAAAATAGAATTTGAAGAACTGCGATGAAGCAGACAGTGAACAACAACATAGCAGATTGGAATTCCTGGAACCTTATCAGCTATTAACTGTACAAGTGATAACAAAGCTCACCTCCTGATAGACAACAGCAAGGCTGTTGAACTCATCAAAGATGCGGTCTCTGATCTCACTACTCTGTGTATCAGCAAAAACTGAGACTGCTTGTTTTGGTGGGTTCACAACTCGCTCGGCAATTTCAACACCCTGCTGTAGAAGCCTGTAATATAGTAATGCCCGATCATGCACATCCTGATCCCCAAGCCCACATCAAGTTTCATCACCACACTCAGTATTGAAGCATTGGCTTGAGGCCCCACAGAGAAACTGTTGCTGAATATTTAAAAGGAAAATGTGCCCTTGCTGTCAGCATTTATTCTTTTCATGAACCCTAACCTGTCATCATCACTGCTTATCTCTCAAGAAGTCCAAAAGAATGAAAGAAATTGAACACGGATGTTCCGAGTAAACAAATAGCACAATTGGAAACTAGGCATTCATTTGGCAGCATTACATAGCACTCAGTTACTCTGACAAAAAAAAATTCTAATTCTTAGCATAGCTGCTGCCATAAACTAGCCATTTCTCTAATGAGACCAACAAGAAAACAGCTAGAACTTCCTCACACCCATTGTCAGTTTGGTTCAGAGATAAGTTTATACATCATGACACAAATCATACTCAAAGCATTTGGTGAGGAGAAAGACCTCAAGTTCCACTCAACATAATCCGAGACCTGGTAGGTGACCTACCTGATGTGCATCTGCTAGGCCAGCTGCTAGAGCAGCCCCTAGCATTTTGATGCTCTCAGGAGGCCTTTTGAAGAAGATCTTGGTCACAGCTGTCAACAGCTCAAGTCGCACCTGCCATATGTGCACTCAACCATACCATGAGTTGAACCTTATCATGCAAGAGAATTCATAAGATCTTTTGCCAAGGCAATGGGACAAGCATGAGAAAACTGTATATGAGGTGTACCTCGGCTGATTCTTCCTCAGCCCAATTCTCAACAAAGCCCTCAAGAACATAGGGTGCATCAAGCATGTCATAGGCATACTCTCCAAGCATCCACACCAGCGCAGCTTTGGCCTTCGGCTCTGTCACACTTTTGCTGCTCACATTGCCCACTACTGCAATGCAGTCATGACTCCACTGAGGATATTTCCTCAGCAAATCTTTCACCAGCACCTGCAATCCAGAAACCTTTGTTAAGCAACCAAACAGAAACCTTAAACCACAACAAAACATATCTTGACATCAAATTGCCCACAAGAGTTTTGTGCTCAAAGACTCTGCACCCAATTTGAAAAATGAGAGGGTAATTTTAGCGTAGCCTTGTGCCCAGTTTGGACATGACAGTGGCCTCTAATGTTGTAGAGGCTCAAGCATCAAGTTGACATCCTATTGGCTAAGAATCCTGATCACCTTGCAAGTCTTTTCGGTTCAAACCACTACAAAGTCATGGTAGATCCTACCCACAAAAGCTGAACCTAGGGACACTGGGTACTCAAGTACAACAGAACCTAGGGACTTCTGACTCCTTGGTTGCAAGAATAGGCTTCAAAAACAAAAGCAATAGCCCTCACAATGAAGGGAAGTGACATGCTTGCTTGGCAGAACATCACAAAATTATTTATGTTCTGTCTATAGCAGACTGACTCCAGAAATGGGACTTAGCTGGATCCAAATTGTTAGTGGGAAGGTAGAGTCACAATGCTCACAGTGTGGAGTCACAGTTCTCTAGAAAGTGGAGAAAAAGAAAGCACGGATGAGTATTGAAATGATCACTCACCAGAGTTTCAGCAGTAACATAGTCTTTCTCCATCTCCAGAAATTGGAGTAATCGGTCAACAATAGCATTCACATCATATTGTTGCAAAGCAATTTTTCCAACAGCACGAATGGACTCACGGGCAATAGCCACATCCACATTGGCTGCATATTCACAGAGCTCTGTCACTGCCATCATCCAAACATTTATCACATTTAGATCAGGCTACAATTTTGGAGAGTCTCTCTGACATGCCCTGTGTTGTAGCCCTCTCTCCTATGAGGTGTGAGGTTAGACTGGAAAATAAGTACTAACTCACCAATTTCATAGGTGTTGGACTCATTAGCTATGGCAGTGAGCATCTCAAGCTTCAACTTCTTCACATAGGAGGGGTCACTGTAGCGACAATAAAAGTGCTTGTACTCGCTTGCAAAAACTGTGGGGGCCCGTAAGACAAGCAAGTGTAAATGACTGATAACTGCATATGATTGCTCCACACTCCCAGAGCTCACTAAAGTCAGCAATGGGGCTTTGATGCGCTCATACACCTGAAGTCAAAGAGAACCAGTTGATGAGTTCAGAGTCCTAAGCTGCAATGTCTCAACTTGACTTTATTATATACAGGTGCATGCAGATCCTCTCACACAGTAATTAGGTGCAGGTCCTGGGTCCTTACATGGTGGTGGACCTTCCCTACATTTTCAAACCTTCAAGATGGGCTTGACAATAATTTGGAAAGGAAGAATGGAGGGTCACCTGTTGATGGATGTCAGCCATGGACAAAGTGAGATGTAGAAAAACTTTGATGGTGGCCAATACCACAGCACTGTTTGCATGTTGCAATCGATCTTCAAGGATGTCCATCATTTTAAAAGACTCTTCTGGATTTGAAGAAACATACTTGGAAACTACATCTAGCACTAGGCACTGTGCCCATTCACTGAAATCCTTTATCCTGCAAGATTATCCAACCATCCTGTGAAAATTCTGCCTAAGATTAGACTCAGGCATGTACCTACCTTAGACTATATGAAGTGTAAACAAACATTTTGCTGTTGAGTAAGATTGGTCAAAGATTACATCACCTATTAATAAGGAGGTAAATGACAGAAGTTGTGTAAAGTGAGTCTCTGTCTTTCAGTGATCCATCTGATCTGTTTGCTTCTGCCAAATAAATTTCTTGCAGAGCACACAAGCAATTTGCAACCACCTGCACATTATTGAGTTCTAGATATAGTAAGAGTCCTGTACAAAAGCATCTTACTTTGAGTTTGAAGAGGATACATGCAAGTGAGAAGTAGGAACGAGGTCAGTAACAAAACACTGAGATCTCCATGTACAAGGAGAACACATACAATGCCCAAAGTAACAAAACTATTGCAGAGGGACTTAATTGAGTGGCATGTTTGTTTGAAGATTGGCCAGGCAAATGATCCCAGAACAAATAGTGAGCAAATGCACCTATGACCGCATCTTCTTTCATTACCATAGCTAGAGTTCCAACAGACTTGACTGCTGTTCGGTGCATTACAAGCCTAGTTTACAGCAATCAGCTTACATGGTCCTCAGGTTTGTAACAGTATGTAGCTGTTTGGTTAAAAGACATTGAAATCCTAATTTTCCAAAGATTGCCAAAGCTCCTGTATCATATGGAAATCAGATTTACATCTGTTTCAGATACAGAAACAACAAAGTTTTGAGGGTTTTCAGGTAATTGAATGTGTCAAAACTCCAATTCTCAGGTAGGTACAAATTTCACAAATAAGAAGTGGACTGATTCCAATGCCAAAGCCTCTGATGGACGCTGTGAGCAATTCTGGAAGAACTTCCTGGATGACTGGAAATTTAGGGTTACAGGACATATGGCTTAGATTTCTTACCTGGGCATCAGAGTCCTGCAGAAGCTGGGTTTTGAGCACGGCAGGGAAGTCATTGTCAGTACATGCTGATGGTGAGATGTGATAAAGCTTCAAAACACCCATGGCCGCGACAGTTCTGACATAGCCATTGCTATCTTTGAGACCGGCATGCAGTGGTCCCACCAGATACTCCACCAGGTTCATCACCCTTAAAGAACACAAGCTCCGCAATGCAAGCCCTCGGATCATAGGATCTTCGTCATGGCAATCCTTTTGCAGGAAATTGATGGTGAGAAGCGCCAGATCTGGATGACCTCGAGCATAATTTCCTACATAAAGATAGCACATCTTCTTGAGCACTAGATCCGAGGTTGCAGAGCACATCACCATTTCACTGAACAGAGAGGAGACGTCGATCCCTATGGTCATGTATGATATCACTTTCTTGTAAAGCTCCCGCTTTACATCCTCTACCCCTGGTGCTCGGCTCCCCGCCAGCTGCCGCAGCTGGTTCTTCAACTCCACGAGCTCCCCTTTTCTGTTGTCCGCATTCATCTTCCTACCCCGGCCTTTGTCAAAATCCGATTCCCCTTCCCCTCCGACTCAAGCAGAAACTACAGAAAAAAAGTCTTATATCCAGGATCGATGCTGCGTGCAAAGAGAGATCGGTGAAATCATAGAACAAAACACAATCCAAAAAGCTCGAATTCTTCAAACACTGACAAGGAAGAGAGAGAGAGAGAGAGAGAGCGCAAACTGAGCAATTCACCCACTGAAGCGCATTCCTGATTAGGTCACCCAGATTCTACAGCATAATGAGCAATTCATCTTGCATATTCTGACGCATAATGAGCATCCAGTCTTGCAGATTCTGAAACAATATGAGCACCTGAGCTTGCAGATCCTGACGCATAATGACCTTCGGATCTTGCCCATTCTGACACATAACTGCCACATGATCTTGCAGATTCTGATACATAATGAGCACCTGAAGTTGCCAATTTTCTAACACATAAGTGAGCACTCTGATCTTGCGAATTTCGGGTCCATAACGAGCACCTGATCTTGCAGATTCTAAGAGATAATGAGCACCTGATCTTGCCTATTCTGAAGCATAATGTTGCCCAACTCCGATGTGTAATGAGCACCTGATCTTTCCAATTCTGGCACATAAAGATCACTCTGGTTTTGCTGATTCTGACGCATAATGAGCACCTCGTCTTGCTGATTCTGATGGATGAGTGAGCACCTGATCGTGCTGATTCTGGAGCCACAATGAGCACCTGATTTTGCAGATTCTGACGCAGACTGACCACCTGTGCTGATAGATTCTGAAGCATAAATCGAGCATAAATTGGTCAGGAAGATTCTGCACCCTTTTTCTTCCATGGCACCTCTTGTGTGATTTTTTTAAAAATTAAAAATAATAATTTTTAATTTTTAATTTTATTTAAATTTTAGGGAATGTTTTATTTCATGATGCCCTAGCAAGGAGGAGGGAAGGAAAAAAAAGGGTTTTTTTTTTTGTTTTTTTTCCAAAGGTCAGCCATTTCATTTTGGTCATTTTTTTCCAACCAAAAAAACTTTCCTCCAAAGTTTAGATGGAATTTTAGTTTATGTTATGATCTTAACAACCACGGTCCAAATTCCAATCAATAATTTTATTTTTTTGAAATTGGAAAGTTTTCAAATGTGGCAAATTTTGACCTTAAAACTTTTTAATGAAATGAAACAAATCATATTTTCCCTCTTTTCACCCTTGTTATCAGCGCTTTTTTTTTTTGGCAAATTTTCGCCACTTGGCGAGCAAAAAAAAAAGTTGGCAAATCTAACAAAGGGAATTTTGAGATTTAAAAAAAAAAATCGCCATATTTTGAGGAAAAAAAAAGTTAAAAGTTGCCAAATTTAAACAATGTGTTACTATAGGTCGCCAGAACTAGGCATGATTCCAAAAAAGATCTACTTGTTCAATAGGATAGTTGCCATTTATTACTAATTAATGTTGAGGATCCTAGCCAATGCACCTACTTGAGGAATTTGAAAAAAAAAAAAAAAAAACCCTATTTGTTATGGCTTGTTTATTATTATGTAGATCTTAAAGGCCCATTTTGTTTGCTTTTGTAAACTACCATATTGTAATTTGATGTCACATGCACAAAATAATGTCAATAACATATCAATAATGTTATAATGTAAAGAACATTTGGACATCCATATTTTTAAATTGAGCATGATTATTTTGCAATTACAATGTAATCACATTTCACTAGCAAATAGCATACACACATTATTATCATCACAAACTTCCAATATCATGAAATTTGAATAGAATTTGTGCGAAAATCATAAAACAATATGTCTATGCAAAATCTGTTGGCTTCAAAATGTAAAAATGGTTTATATATATATATATATATATATATGATATTTTTTTTTATTATGAAATTTTTATATGAACTACATATGATTTACATTTTTAGTTAAATCTACGTAATTATCATGATGTAATTTTGCATAAAATATTGTAATTTTTATGCATTAAACATTCACATTCACATATGTCATTAAAAAATAAATCTCAATTTTTATAATATTTAAGATATTAAATATATGCAAATATTATTCATATTAATCATAACACAAAATTCATGCGATTTTTGTATGAAACTATTGAAAATGGATTTTGCATAAACATTGTACAAACTTATGAAACCTAATAAGTTTATGAAAATATTAATTTTCCATTAAAGTGCGACACAAATAACACATTGTAACTACATTGATCAACTTACATTTACACATGATGGTCATTTCAAAATAAAATGCATCAAAAAATTAGAATATTGAGGTTACATTTTCATCATGTTTGGTTTTAATTTCACCTTTTGTTATTTTGGCAATGGTTTTCTTGGATGTATTTATTTGATTTGATTACACAATAAACAAAACTTATATAATAACATATGAATTAGCAATTTAAGAACATATTATACCACCATGTATGCACCTTTTTCCAAGTCTAATTTTCATAGATGTGGTCCATTTCATTTTATAAAAAACTTTACCTTGTATGTATAACTTTGATTTATAATTTTCAAACATTATCAATGAAGCCTTTGACCACAAGAATAAAGAAAAATATCAAAAATGCACAAAACAATGTATGGGCGTTGAACATATTAATGTTCTTACTTATTGTTCCCCAATACTTATACTTCTTATGATTTCACATAATCTTTGCAATGGTCAAACATGGTTTTATTTTCTTTTCAAGGCATTTTGTTTAAAATATAAATGTTCAAACCATTTTGTGCAATTTTATCTTTTTATCCCAAATGAAGGTCAAACGCATAGAAAAATAATACATGCCTATGATGATCAATTTCACACCAAGCCTCGCAAGTCCATCATCATTATTTGTAACCAAGTTCACAATTTAATTTTTTCACATAAGTATTGATTTCCTTCATATCATATTCCGTTTGATTTACATTAAATTTTCGTCAAGAAGATAATCTACTTTGATAAGACATTTATTCCTTCAATTCATGTTTTCAAAGTAAACAATGAAACCTACATATTGAATGTAAGCCTATAATCATTAACTATAAATTGAGAGCAAAAAATGCAAAAGTAAACTATGTAACATAATCATGATTGTTGAACATCCCCAAAACCAAAAAACATAAATTATTTAGAAAGAAAACCCTCTCCTTTATAGCTCCGTCTAAATTTATTGAGATTAAATAGGTGTGTATGACGATTTTAAATGTAAAGGGAAATTCACTAACTTAGTACCATTTGCAAAATGTCCTTACATATCATTCCCAAATTGCAAATTTCAAATTGAAGCCTAGTCACATGTTAGTTGCTCAAACTAACCATATGAATGACTTGCACATTATGTGTCAACTAGGAGATTGTAGATGTGGCATGTTCACATAACCCATGTTTTCACACATCGGGCAATGGAGTTGCATGCTATAATTTACGATGATTACATGAGATTAAATGATGATCCATTTTGGCTAAATATACCTTGATGATATTACTTATTCAATGTGGTTCAAATCTTTTTTAAATTAAAGAGTTTTCTACCAATGAATTCTCTTCCAATGAATGAAATAATCCAACCAAAAACATAAGTTTAAAATAGTCTAACATTTATGGTTTTAAAAATAATTATGATAATGTAAGGTCAACGATCCTCCATTTTTTTATAGTTGTAATGGCCTTGGAAGTTAGTTTTATAATAGTCACATGTCTTAATAACAATGTAATTGATTGACTTACAATTAAAACTAATTAAGAATTCATGATCCATCATATTACATTAATAGGAATTATGAAAAGATGGATGATGTGGAAATCTAAGGTGCAATGACATGGCATACCCATGATTATATGTTCTTTTTAATGGCATGGTATATGCCACATCAATGGTATTCTACCAAATAACTTGCAATTTCCTAGGCCTTGACTCATGTATGACATCATCCTAAAGTCAAACATCATTGATTAAGAACCTTCATGAAGATGTTGACATTCATATGCTGAATTGTTTGTAATTGGATTATAATTTGATGTAATTTTTTAATATAAAAGTGAATTGGAATTTTTTTTTAATTGCATGTTAAAATCAAGTCAATTGTTTTTGACACAAAGTTGCATAGTAGTATCATTTCCATGGACATGACTTTTCCTAACTAATTGAAAAGCTAGTAGTTGTAAAAATTTCCAATAAGGAGGTAGGTATGCAAACCTATAATATTAATAACCATGTTTTTAATCATTATATGTATATCCAATTTATTCAACTTAATTGTGGGTGAATGCCATTTATTTTCACACCATATGTAAGATTCATGGAACAAGATTGGAACAAGGGGTGTGTCACACTATGGCCTTGCCATTTACATTAATAAGTATTTTAAGGCAAAAGGAAAATGATGAAAACTCAAATATTTCATCGTGCAAAAATATAATTTTCCAAAAATCCTCTAAAAGAAACCAAAATCCTTCAACATATTATAACTGTATAACTAATTTCAAGTTTCAACACATGCCAAAATATTAATTTTCAAAAATCCTCATATAAAAATAGAACTATTAACTAGGGGCCAAAAATCCTTAAGCTATTACACTCTATAATGAATATAAACACAACATCCTTGCCTTGGTGGGCAAGGCCAACAAACCATATAACATGTACAAGTTATAGATGTTCATGACTTCAGATCATTGTAATGACGGATGAAAGGCATTATTAACATATCACAATTAAAAATTCCATTGAAAGACATTAAGCCAAAACAAAATTGCATAATTATGGGCAAAGGTTTTTGATAAGATCATTTGCCAAATATCGTGTAATTTTGGAAAAAAAGTCATTGCAAAAGTTTAATCTTAGTTCTTGAATTTGGCAACCTTGTATGAAAATTGTTGCATTGAAATTGGAGGGAGACATAAATAGATGACCTAACTTGTGGAATAATTGATAGGTGAATAATCAATGGGAATTGTTAAACCATTTTCACCATGTTCAAACATTACAAATGATAAATATTTGCATATTAACAAAATAATGTACCCAATAATCATCATAAGTTTTAAATGCCACATGACATCTTCCAATTAATTACATTCATTAACTTCTAGACTTAAGATATTGGTCGATCATATTACTAGCCAAGTTGCAGAAGGTCATGTTTTGAGCTTTTTTTTTGTTCATATCATTTTTTTGAAATTGAAAAGGTTTATGAGAATTAAAAATTTGCAATATTTTCAAATAAATAAATATGTTTTTGATTAACCAAATTGAATGAATATCAAAAGATGTATAGAAGATAAGAATTTGGCTTCCATTCAATCTTTTTGTTTGTGTGTGTCCGTGCGCAATAATGTGATTGTGGTTTTGTGCTTAAAAAAGTAATGCCATCAATGATCAAGTTAATGTGGTCAAACATCTTTCCTATTGGTCTTATAAGTTGTGGTGTGAGACATAAATTGATAACACATTGTGCTTCAATGTGTCACTACCATCAAAAGTTCATGAGGTTTTGCACTTTGCAAGAATGAAGGCAATTTCGAACATTCAATCCATTTGAGTTGTTTAGTTTGCTAGAACAACTAAACAAAGGACCATCAAACTCTCATGGATAACCTAATTGATGCTCCAAGAAAATTTGAAGGACTAACCTCAACCCAATGCTTTCAACCATCCTACTTGGAAGCTAAACACAATTCCTTTACAGTGAAAGAAATTTTCTAATTTTTCTTTTCTAATTTTAATCACCTCCTTTGACAAAACTTCCCTCTAAAGTAGAAAGGGATCTTCCATTCACTAAAGATCCCAATTTTGTAAAAAATATCTACGGAAGGTAAGGAACAAATTTTCAGCACTTCTTCATTTTTCATGCCTAGCATCAAGCTATTGCCTTTAGCTAGGTTCACAAACATAGGAAGAGCCTTAAAACCGTTCCTTACTTGATATTTAGAAGTGCATGCAAGGTCGCTAATCACACGATAAGGTATTCTATGCTAGGTGTTAAGGCCTTTCGTATCCATTACTCAAATGTTTTAATCCCATTGACATAAGGTACAATTTAATGGCGCCCATACGCAACAAAACACAAAAGACTTCATAAACGAACATAATTCATACTTTGTAGTTTCTATGTTGCAAGCTCTTAGACAAGCTCTAGAGTCTCAACCTTGAACCCAAATCCATTTCATCAAAACTCGAGGCACACAATTGGAACTCACAAAGACACAAGAGATTTGGGTGCATTGGAGAAAGAAAAGAGGTGCGGAGCTTGATGGGTGGTGTGCTTTAGTTCGTTGCACAACCAGGTCGTGCTAGACATG
>Ga0209611_10003519_pt1 | contig 27063 bp, 17 predicted proteins | sample S1TSphgellanicum_3_FD_187693 | JGI IMG/M metagenome (GOLD analysis project Ga0209611, IMG submission 187693) | Host-associated microbial communities from peat moss isolated from Minnesota, USA - S1T2_Fc - Sphagnum magellanicum MG (SPAdes) (version 2) | ecosystem: Host-associated > Plants > Peat...
GAGAAGGCGATCTGAGAATGCGCAGCCTCTTTGCAAGCAATCATCAGTCGTCGAGAACAGATGCAACAAAATCCTGTCCGAACATAGCCACGGACCAGATCCCTATACCCGGGCCCACATCCACACATCTCTCTGAAGCTCTTGTTTCTTCTGTACGTGTTTCATTGCTCGTCTGGAGTCCGGTGTGTTGTATCTTTAGGCAAGCATTCGTCGTCGTGCGCTCCTCGTCGGGGGAAGACGAGGTGGTATCGGTATGGTGATGAGTTGGAAGCAGCATCTGGTGCGATCTTCGAGACTTCTTCTGAATGCGGCTGCCCGGCGCACAACAATCCATGAGGTTCTGTTCTTTTCTTTTCTTTTTTTCCGCAGCGTCTTTGTCAGTAGTTGTGTCTTGTGTCAATCGGAGTTCGCAAACAGCTGCAGTAGCAGATGTTTCGTTTCCATTGCATCTTGTCTCTGTGGAAGCATGAACTTGCATTGATTCAAACAGAGGCCGAGGTACGAGCCCCCTTTTCTATGCTGTTGGAGCATGTTCTTCTTTTGCACTCCTTTCACTTGCAAGGTTTCCTCTCTCTCTAGAGTTCCTGATCCATCTCTCTTATCTTCCAATTGGGAAAGATGTATGCATGTCTGTTATCTGTGTGTGTGTGTGTGTGTGTGTGTGTGTTTGTATGTCCTTCCAACTTTCCATTTACCTGAAATCATGATCTTGCCACATGAGCACAATCCACATTTTTCTGAACGTCAGATCAACTGAGGGCGATTATCTTGTCCCAAAAACTCAATACAAAACAGAAGTCCTGTGTTGCACCTGCGCAAACAAAAAGTGATCTTGGAACAAAGTTGAGGTCTAGGGTTTAGTGCTTGGGTTTTGAGGATAGAACAACATTGTCATCAAATGCTTACAATTGTTACAGAAGCAGTATATCTGCAGTCATGTAGTTGTAGGCTATCTATCTCTCTTGAGTGTGCCAGCCCAATAGCACAACTCTTTTAGTGTTGTCATTTGCTTCCAGGAATGCAACAGGGTCTAGGGTTTTGCAGAACAGAATTCCTGCTGTACCAACAAACAGGAACCTTTTTTATGATTTATGTGCACACGTTTGAGCTGTCAGTGTGTGTTTTAGGGTTTATGGCAATTGCATGGCTCGAGAGGTCTTGCAAGTGATGTGGGAAGCCAAGGGAGAGGGTCACCCATAAGTAGCAAACCAGCTGTCGAAGGTGTGGAAAGTATTATTGCTGTAGCATCAGGCAAAGGAGGGGCTGGCAAGTCAACAACTGCAGGTATGGGACAGATGCATTCACTCCCTTGCCTCTTTGTACACAGACAGAATCTTAAGGGGGCCCTTGTGATGATGCTGATGAGATGGTGCAACAAATGTTGGTGTGTTTACCTCATATTGAACAAATGCACAAATCAAAGATGCAATGCTATTTCATACTGGTGATGTCTGAGCAACAGAATCTGGACTGTTGGCTCATGGGATATTGAGTCTTGAACTACGAAGTCTCAGCTGCTTGAAAGTTGAAATATTATTATTGTACCTCTGAAAGCCCTGGCTTGTGTTCAATGGGATAAGTAGTCAAAGTGTTGTGAAAGCTTTGCAATCCACATGTTCATGAAACTGTTGCTGAGCAAGGGATGTGTGTGTGCAGGAAAAAAGAAGAAATGGGGATTGTCAGTGTTAGTCCTGCTATTGCCATGTGCAGCAACTTTTGGCTTGGGAACATGGCAACTTTACCGTCGCAATGAGAAGGTATGGCATTATGTAATGTCGTTTGCAAAATCTTCTAATGACAGGAATAGGATTGATTTTTGTTGGTCTCTTGCTTTGGAAGCACTCATCCTATTTGATTACTTCCAGGAAAACATATACACAGAGCACATTTAGTGTTCCTTGCCTCTTTGTCTGCTGGTCACAAAGAGCACCCTCTCAAAACCTTTTTGATGATTCTCTTTCCTTCTACAATAGTATCCTGTTAATGAATGCCATCTGGAATGATGCAGATTGAGCTACTTGACTACAGGCGTAAGAGGCTCGAAGAGGAACCAGTTCTTCTTGAAACTGTTCTTGCTACCTCAAAAGGCAGCGGTGAAAGTTTTCAATCTGTGGACCTACTGGAGTATCGTCGAGTAGTTATTCAGGGCAAATATGACGATTCTAAGTCTCTCTTTGTGGGTCCCCGTGTACAAACACTCTATGGAGAGGCCAAAAAGGGGTATCAGATGGTGACACCTTTTATTTGCCAATCTCAGATCACAGAGGCGTGAGTCTTAATCCCTCCTTTGCACAGTGGCGCATTATGTTTCTTTTGTGACCTTCATATTGACAAGTAGCTTCAATACAGAAGACCAAATGACAGCATGTCAACACAAGTCAAGAAATTTGGTGTGTGAGTTTGGAACATGAACTCATGCAAAAGACATTTGGGCCAGACTGGCCATTTCGTAGCAGATACTCTAAACTTTCTCAACTGTGTTTACTGGATCATATGTTTGAAGTAAGTTGTGAATTTGGGTTTGATAAATTGTGTCACTGATTTCCCACCAGATTGTAGTTTTTTCTTGCAAGGAATCTGTTCTGGAGAGAGGGACTGAAATGTGGGACACCTGGTGTTAGAATGCAGGTTCCAGTGTTAGTGAATCGAGGTTGGGTTCCTGCAAGCATGCAGGATGAGTTTCTCTCCCGTTCCCACCAGGAAACAGTCAAAACTTCAAAAGTGGAGGGTCACAAGCCCAACCCATGGTGGAACTGGTGGAACAAACCCACTGAACATGAAGCTTCTAAGGTTACCATCATCTCCCAACTTTGTAGAGCTGTAGCCCACTTTTGAAATCATATGAAGTGGAGGCGTTGCCATACCAAATCCTTCAACTTTGATGCCCATGATCACATCTGTTGAGTAGATTCCTACCTGCAGGGAGAAGCCTCATAAATCCAGGTCTTCCAGGTTTTAGCACTTCAACTATGTATTGCATTCCAGTAACACATAGTCTGATCTTTTTCATAAACTAGTCTTTCAATACTCTACAACTGTAGGTTTTGTTTAAAATAGAGCTTGCACCCTAATTCGATGTGTTTTCCAGATAAGAAACCTTTAGCTATTTCTTCAGGAGTGGGATATCAGAATGCCCCAAAAAAAGTGTACCATTTCCTTTCCCATTTGTCAGAGGATGCTACCTGTATTGCTAGTGTCCATCTGCTGATTCCATTAATGATATCCTCAACAGCCCCATTTCATTGTGAGTCCCGAAGATTATAACTGGCAATAAAAGTCATGGAACCAGAATGGGATAATAATTGGATCTTAAAAAACTTCTTGACATTTTTAGTTGTTAGGAGGTTCTGTAGCTTATTGGGTCTCACATTTTCACTGATTACCAGGAGGAGAAATTTGGAATTGAGAGGGTTGTTGGGGTAATCCGTGATGGCGAGCACCCGAATATGTTTGTGCCACACAATCAGCCAGAAATAGGTCAATGGTTTTATGTGGATGTCCCAGCTATGGCACAGACTGTGGGCCTCCCTCCAGATGTCACATACATTGAGGCAGTGTCAACTACTAATGGAAGCAGCAAGACCTTTCCTTTGCCCAAAGAGCCTGATGCTCTTCTGAAGTCATCTGTTATGCCCCAAGATCACCTCAATTATTCTCTTACCTGGTATACTAAATTTCATTCTGTTACCTGTCTGTCTCATTAGTGCTTTGGGCTTTCTGTTTAAGGGATGTCACCTAGAACATGTATGCCAATGTCATGCTTTCTCCGTGTCTCTGGGCATGGTGTGTTCAAGGTGCATAAAGACAGTGACGTCTGTAACTTTGAGAGCATTCATCCTTTCTCAAAAGAAGCTCACCTAGTTCTTCATGAATTTGTAGGCACCAGTATTTTCCTGCAGCTGGTCTAAATATCCATGCAAGTGCTGGTTGTGTCTTGTCTGGTGGTGTTTGAAGGGCAGAGATTTTATTCTGAAACTTGAGGTTGTGTGTGTATTTCCTCAGGTATAGTCTGGCTGCAGCCACAACCTTCATGGCTGTGAAGCGGCTGCAGAGCCAAAAACGAGGTTTGTAGCAGGGGACATTCAAACATGGATGTGGATATTGTAAGGTGCAATGACATCTGATTAAAGGAGGAAGTTCATTTTGAATTTCACTTCCCTAGTTTGACCCAACTGCTACAGGTTCACGTCGCACTCCTCCTTAGTCAACTGAAACACATTATTCACTGAGTTTATCTGGAATAACAGAACTTGTCTCTGCATGTGCAATTTGCCCAATTACAATGGTTGTGGTGCAGCAATGTTTGTTCAGTACTTTGCAAGTTCAAAATTTTCTCTCATTCTGGTTTTAGTCATTTTGGGCAGGCCAGATAACTGTCATTATTACCATCTTGCTGTGTTAATAAGACTGACATGTTTTATCTCATCTAGTTGACATGTTATTGTCACAAGAGCAGTAAGTTATACCATTTGGTTATTGGAAGTGGACCCATCAGGTTTGACTCGCTTCTTACACGGTGGTGATATGTATTGATGGCAATCCCATGACGAAGATTGATCAGCTATGCAATCTGAATCTCACTACTGGTAGAATTCTGTGAAGGCTTCTCTATTGGTCCTTTGTAAGCCTCCCCTCCAAAGTAGTTCTAAGCCTTATAGCAGTATTGGCTCTACATATGTGGCGCTATTTGCAGTGATGTGGTCACACAATTTTGTGCTCAGCAAAGAGAATACAGATGGCCTTCTCTGCTGATCACTTGTGGCTGTTTAGGCTAAATAGAAAGAGTGCCAGTAGTTGCACAAATAAATATATGTATATGCAGTAAAGACAATTCAGAGAATCACATAACAAACTTGCTGCTTGCTGGGACACGTGAGGCACAAAGTCTGTGTGCAGGGTTACAGTACTATACTTTTGTGAAAGTACTATTACGTTTGTGGAATACTCTTGTACAAGAGTATTCCCACCAACATTTCATGGTAGTCTCTAGCTTGTCACTTGGATCATGTGGGCTAATTTTAAATGATTCACAAGGTTGATAATAACAGCAATTGTGTTCCTGCTGTACAAGATATGGTAGCCAACTAGTTTGCAATCCGGTTCACACCTATCTACAAAGCTGCACAGGGGCAGTAGCAAATAAATGAAATGCTGACTAATCATGCACTGTTTGATAGAGCCATGGTTCATGACACACTTGCAAGGTGAAGTTTTGGAGTTGTATCCATCTCTATATATAGAACATTTGGTGTTTATGGTAATTTGGCATTAGCATAACATGTGTTGTTATCACATTCAAGTGTTGAGGGAATTTGATATTAGAGCAGTTCCACTAGTAATAGTGATTTGCTTGAAGTTTGGAAACTGTAAATATGCACATGATATAATGCTCTCTAAGAGGGCTGGTAAAGAAATGTGATTGGCTTTGATTGACTAGTCACAATTATCAACCCATCTGATGATGGCATTTAACTGATCCTCTCTTTACAGGCTATAACATGAACCCAAGTGAGGGTGGGGAAATAACTTGAAACATTATTGGATGTGATAGAAATTGGTAGAGGCCCATGTATTGGGTGTGGGTGGATCTGCTCTAGTGTAACATGTGCTCTACTACACCCAAGAGTAGGGAGTTCGGGAAATAATTTAAACATTATTTTGGTGATGATAGACATTGTTAGAGGTCCACATTTTGTGGGTGAGTGGATCTGCTCTACTGTAAATATGTGCTGCTACCACATCCAAGTGTTGAGGTCCACTGCCAGAGGCAAAGCAATATTTGTTGTAGTGATATGGGTTATGTTTGTAGTCTAGTGCAGGGCTTTTATGTGTTTGGAACATAACAAGGAGATGCATTGATTCTTGTGACTAAGTAATTGCACCCATTTTAGTTCTATATATGTGGATCCCCATGTTCCACAGATGGAATAGAAAAAACTTAATCCTGAATCAGGTCTGGGTCACTGATTCCCACAAGTATGACAATTTTTCAAGAAGGAAGAACAAAAGATGACTCCAGGATATCCCGCCCAAATGTGGCACACATAACCTCCTCTGCATTGGATATTTGGCTGCCAGCCAGGTGATCAGGTACCCTTAGATGCACAAAAATCCTGCCTATCCTTTCAAGGTCTCATGGGCAGAAATGGCAGGAATTGTGTGATGCGACTACAGGGAAAGATTCTAGCACATGTGCCAAACTTCCCACAGAGTTTGAAAGAAATGCATGACATTCATCACGTTTAATGCCATTCTAGTGAAGTGGTCCATTGTTTTATATTTAAAATTTTGTGTGATGTAGCCAAAGTTGCATTCATCCATTCAAAAGGTTTAGCCAAATTGGCATTCAGTGCTAAGAAGATTAAGCTAATTTTGGCTATAAAGGAAATATGAAAGTGGGGGGGAAAAAAAAGTTTCCTCCATTTTGTTGGCTACATACTACAACCTAATATAGAAATCTGGAAATTTTTTCTCTTTTCTTTGTGATTAAAAACCCCGAAAAACACTGATTTTTTTCATTATCCTCTTAAATTCACCAACTCGTGTAAATTTGCTCAAAAGAATAACCTGAAGCAATTTCTGTTCATCTTTTTCAGTTAATTAGGTCACCTCAAACTGGCCCTGCTGATGGTGTATATAGTCTTGCTGTAAATTGTATGTGCCCCTGCCCCTGATAATTGGCAGTTTTTGTCAAAATAAATGAATAATTGAAAATAGAGCACAATAATCCTCAAGTTGAGAGTACCTATTTCAAAATTTCAATGGTTTAGAATAACTGTACAAAGCTCCCACTTATAATATTGATGTCCTTGAGGGTAGCCCAATGACAAGGAATATGAACCTGTCATTCTATGTTGAGAGTTTCATTTTTTTCTAACTTGTGTTTTTGGGAATTATTTAGCACCATCGCTAATAGTGATTGCAATGACTTGGAAGTTGGAATACATGATTTATCTTGTTTATGTGAAAACTTAAAAATTGCTACAACAAAATATGGTTTTTCTTAGTGAGTTAGGCTTTGTTTGGCTCACGACACTGATGCAAAGTCTATGAGATGAACTTTGTACTTTCATCTCTATCATAAATTATAATGTAAAATATGTGATTTTTATTGTGACATGTATTACACTAAATTATTGTTTGACATTAGTATTAATGTGTGCAAGTTTTCATGTTAGCATCAGTGTTTTTAATGGTCAATTTTGTGATGTAGCCATAGTGGTGATGATCCATATGAAGATTTAGCCAAATTTGGTTACAAGCTAAATTTGAAAATAGAAATTTTTAGACATCCTTTTGTATTTTTGGCTACATATTTGAATCACGTAAAATTTTTTTGACGATTTTTCTTAAATTTTGATCAAATTATGGCTATTTAAAATATTTGAAAACTTGATTTTAGCACTTTTAATTTTTAATATCACTTTTTTGTTGATAGCCAGCCAAAAGAAAAAGAGGCTGGTTAGTATTATCCCTTGGGTGCGCGAGCACCTACACTGGAACCATGGTAAAACCCCCTTTTTCCTTTTTTTCCTTTTTGTTTTGGATTGCTACTAAACATTATAAATATCCCATCCTTCAAGTTAAATGAGGGTCTTTCCGTTCAAATTTATCATTTCCCAAGTTAAATATATCAACTGGGCCCTCTCATTACTCACTCAAGAAGGTGAAAGTACCAGTACTAGGTGCCGGTTCACCCTAGTGTTTCTTCTCCTGCCAAATTTTCATCCGTTGGCAAATGTTTTGTTTTCAAGAATGTGAAAAATGAGGGGTGGTTTACATTTCTGATCGCCAAAATAATAAAGTTATATTTTTAAAAATCGCCAGATTCCACATCAGGTTCGATAGGTAGCCAAAAATATAAAACGGTGGTTAAATGCTTTTCTTTCATTTTAAATTTTATCCAAATTTGGCTAAATCATTTTATGCATGATGCCAACTCGTGTCACATTATAAAATTGAAAAAAGGAAAAAATATAACATGACGCTGACATTTAAAAAAAGAAACTAGTGAGTAGTAAAAAGACTAAAGCTTGAGGAGAAGAGAAGAGTACGTGGCCATTCGATTGCCTCCGTATACTACTACTACTACCACTACTATGACACTGGCTGGCCAACGGTCTGAACTAACGGCCAAGTGTACTGCAGTCTGTAACGTCCAGTTGGCTTTTAATGTCCCAATTACATTCTTTCATTTGTGGTTCGTGTTGTGTTTATTATGGCTTCAATGCAAAGCCTTTTGTGTGAGATCTGCACTGACTAATGTCCCACTCCAACCGCCCCCCCATTGCCTCTCACCAACGGTCTTTTCGCTTACGTAGCCTGCAGTGGCTTTTGTGGCACATGTTTTCGTGCCCGAAATGCGAAAGATGTCTTTTCTTCCAAATAGCTTTGGGTTACTAGTAATTAATTACCAGCCCATTTTTCATGGGGCGAAATTTTTTCTCGCCACTTTGTAAAATTGTCTTTTAATTGGGTTTTTGGTCGCCATATCTCCATTTTTTGGGAAACAAATCGCCATATTTGTATATCTTGGTGCAGGATTTTTAACTGTTCATAATTCATATCTTGTTGCAGGATTTAGAACTGTTCATAGCCTAATTTGGCGTTTTTTTTTTTTTTTTTTTTTTTTTTTTTTTTTTATATTTTTTTTTTTTTTTTTTTTTTTTTTTTTGGGAGCATCACCTCCTTAGCTCCATCACAAAATTGTTAAAAAATACTGTTGGGTGCGGTGCTTTTTCATTCCATATGTTCTTTCTTTTCTTTTCAGGTGAATTTTAGCACCGTGGCATAAAAAAGAAAAATTTGGAATCTGTTGCTGTAAATTCGAAAAAAATTGCTGAAATTTTGAAAAACTTCACCAAGCTTTTCTAAACCACAAAATTGAAAAAAAATAAATCCATATATCCCTGCTTCCAAGTATTCCCGGTTTTCAACAAATTAAGCTGAGAGCTTCTGTTGGTTTCAGTGGTTTCAGTTGTGCATCATTTAAGCTTAACTTGACCATGTTATTATTTCAGTTGGACAGCATCAAACTGTTAATATGACCGTTTTCTACTTGTGCTCTTCTTTAAGTTCACTGACTACTGTTTCTTGAACCTTGCAAAAATTAGCTGCTGTCAGGTTTGTCAGGTTAGGCAACAACAAGTCTACAAGACCTTCTTCAGGGGCATTACATAATGCTCAGTGTTCACATTAGAAGGAATAATTTATTATTGACCAAGGCTACAATCAACTTATATTGATTGAAAATGCCACATCCTTATCTGTATTCAAAGCTTTGCAATTAAGAAATTGGCGAAGAAGAAACAAAAAATGTTCTCTAAGAAATTAGTTTTGATTTCCTTGAATCTACAATGAAAATGTTGTTGTATATTTTACGAGTCTTGTGCTGTAGGTTTACGACAGTATGCTCATTACAAAACCACCTCAAACAAACCGAAAAAAAAAAAAAACTACCATTCTTGATAATGGATATTTGAAATGAGAAGTTTTCACATTCCATTCAAGCAGGCTCTTAATTACAAAATAATATACAGCATAACTTTTGCAGACAGGAGTGCTAGTACATTTTATTTCTATCCATCAATTTCTTGGGGAAAAAGTTTGGCAAATTCAAATACTAACATTGAGTAAATGTGCAAGGCTAAGATTGTTCATTGTTATACTTCGTCTAAATTCAAAGTTACAGTGGAAGTTTAAATATCAACACAGCAATTCTAATTTGAGATTGTTAATTCTTGTGTCTTGTGAAAATCCAAGTTTTAGTGTCAAAGAATCATCAGCTATATCGAGCATGAGAAACGAGGAAATGAAACAACACCTAGAATGTACAGAAATGTTAACGAGGGAATGAAACAACAACTAAAACATCAAGTAAACATTTCGCACAGTATCCATACTTTCATGGAAAACCAAAAAGGATGAGAAAAACGAAAGAATAATGTGCACAAAAAAAGTTTGAATTCATATGTACAACCTTCGTGGCGAGTGAAACGCTCACTAGGAAGGAAGGTCCCCGAAACAGAAAAAACCGCTTAAGAAACATCTGTAGTTCGCATCACTATCCCCAATAACCCTCAAAACGTGATGCTCACTTGGGAAAAAAAATGTCAATTTTCTTCAATTTCCTCTCTCTAGCTCTGAAGATGTCATACACACAACTAAAAGCTACGACACCCATTTCGAAAACTCAATAGATGGTCTTGATCGGAGTGAGGTAGTTCGAGTTCGTGTGATAGCTGGGGTAATCAGTTTCCAGATATTGAGGGTAGTGGTTAGGAGGATAGCACTGGCTCGGCCGGTATGTGGAAGAACAATCGGGGGCAGCATAGTAAGTGATACCATAGTAAGGAGCTATCGAAGGCTTGGCGACATAGGAGTTGCGGTAAGTCGTAGTCAACAAGGGTACTTCCTCAGAGCTTTGTTCTACAGGTTTCTTCTCAGGTTTCTTCTCGGATTTCACCTCACTCTTCTTCTGCTCAGCCAGCGGATCGCCAATGAACTCTGCCTTCTTGTGCACTTTCCTGGCCTTTTTCAGCACTCGGAGTGGATCTGGCTTCCCAAATACTGTCACTTTGGAAACGCCGACATCTGTTTGCACGTCTACAACACCTGCAACAAAAAACATTGGATTTCAATCTCTCATTGCCGCACTAATTGTACGTAACCGCAGACTTCCTTCCTGCTTTCAAAAGACTTTTTCCAAATTTAGACCTTCTGTGTGCACAGATGTGTAGACTTACCATAGACTTCGAATATTTCTTCCTTCACTTTCTCCGCACATTTTGCACAGCACATGTTCACCTTCAGCTCAAACTTCTGCAACCCAGATACAGATCAGACACAAGCACATATCCTAACAAGGCATATGAGAGCCATCATTTTATTACACGTGGACAGACATTTCCATAGAAAACAGGGGAAATGTGCAGCAGAAAACAAGCGATGCATCTGAGAATTAATTACCGGCTGCTGCTTCTCCTGTTTATCCTGTTTCGCCGGCGTCTGTTTCTTCTCCGTTCCACCCTCTTGTTTGTCCTTTTCGGACTTCTCTTTGGATTTGGGAGTACCTACTACAGGAACGAGCTGCCACATAGTTCCGGGAGGTCCGGGGATTACAGCACCTGGTGGCATCCAAATATGGCCCCCATTTCCATAGGCGAATACCTGCACACCATCACCCAATGGCCCATATCAGCTAACTTCGAATTCGTGTCCTTGAAACCCCAACGTACTACCCTACCCAATACTTGAAAACGTCTCATCACGAGTTCCTTCTGCATTACATTACCCTCTCACCAAGTGGCTCAACAAACAACAAGCTTCTTCTTCAAACTTCCATACTCTTTTAACCATTTAAGGACTTTAACATTCTCAGTAAATGCTCTCATGGGCACCTAAGAATCTCCAAGCAACGTACCTCAGCGTTATCCATCTTTCTTTCTTCCCTGGACACAAACAGGCACGCGTATACACACAAGGGCTTCTGTCTATGCACTGCTACTGCAACTGCACTTGAAATAAAGCAAAACTGGGCGAGTTCGAAACTCTCTAAGGAGATTTCAAATAGTGTAATGCAAGAGTGAAAAATGCTCAGCTACCAGGCAGCAAAATCTCTACAAAACCGAGAATAAAGCAAAAGAAGGAGCAAATTTCGCTTCTGATGTGGACGAGTTGAGAGAGAGAGTGTGAGAATTAGAGACGTGAGAGAGTAGAAGAGGCGATACAATGACGGCGAGAACCGAGGCTGTCTAAATAGGGAAGGAGGGAGCACATCAACATCAACGCTGGGCCTAGCATCGGCGCGCGGATGCACGCACGGTTCTTTTTCGTCGGCAATTCGGCGCCGGCCAATCGAGAAAGGGACGTAAGACGTGACCTAATCGGGTCGGCGCGCGGATGTACGCATGGTTCATTTTCGTCGGCAATTCTGCGCCGGCCCACCCGAGAAAGGGACATAAGACGTGACCTAACCGGGTCGGCGCGCGGATGTCCGCAAGGTTCTTTTTCGTCGGTAAAACGGCGCCGGTCCATCGAGAAAGGGACGTAAGACGTAACCTAACCGGGTCAGTATCGAGAATTTGTTGGCTCTGCCCGGAGGGAAGAGAGACATCGCATCACTGTAGAGATTTTGGTGTTTCTTTTTTCTTTTCCCCTTTTTTATTTTTTACTTTCACCTTGTATTGATCACTCTGGCCGCGTCTGCGACAGACTCAAAACCCTAACGATCAGGGTAGGTCACCTTCCTGACAGGGCATGAGAGGGGGGGCCCAGTCGGGATTTGAACTCCCAGCGGCCTCACTGCGCAGCCTTGCCTTAGCCACTAGAGTAGCTGAATGTCCTCTTCGGGGGAAAGTTTTGGCTTCAACTTGGAACGAATGTATGAAGTGACAACTGGACAGTTGGCTATAGAGAGAGAAAACAAATGCCTTAGTTGGCGCTTGTACTTAAGGGTCTCTTCACCAAAAGGCTATTGCCCCTAGTCAATGGTGGAATTCATGCCAATAATTTCAATGAAATTTAAATCACTGTAGGGCAATGTAAGGGGATTGGGTAATGGGGAAAGAAAAGAGGGGAAGGTCGTTTGGGGACAGGGTTGTTAATGGCCAAGTGAATTAGTGTTAAGGGGTGTTCGAGATTGAAGCTTATGTTTATTAAAGATGATGCCAAATAATAATTGTATCAAGTTAAGGTGTAAGTGGATTGTAATTTTTTTCATGTGTGAGGGTGGGATTTGGAAGAGAAATCGTGTGCAAATGCTCTTCTCTTCTTGGAAGAACATTGAGGACTAGGAGGGGATTAACTAACCATCTTCATGAACATATGGTGTTTAGGAGAGGGTTGTATTTGTGGAAATTTTGAATAATAGCAACTTTTGAGAATTGGTGATGGCAATAGATGAATTCAATGACATGCAAATTGAAGGGGTAGGTTAATAGAGAGGGGAGAATGTGTGGGGAGACCATTTAGAAGGAGGATATTTGGGCATAATTGAATAAGAATTTCAAGGTTCATTCTACATAATATTAGGAAATGTAAAAGATTTGTTGCACTTAAACATATTCCATGGAAAATGGCACAATGTTTGGATATCAATGTGTGGTTGAGTGATAAGGTTGTTGGTAGTGATCCACTCTTGGTGTAATATTAGAATACATATAATGAAAGTTGAATGTGGGTGGGAGGTTTCACCAAATTGAACCTAGGGGCTTTCATAACTTTTATTGACAATGGGTGTGCAAAGCTTCATTTCATCCATTGATCCTTGTATGTAAAGTTGGTGCCACCAAATATAATGTTGCATGGTGTGATAAATTAAATGAATGAAAGAGGTAAAACAAGTTAGTGGTGATGAATTATGTGCATTTTTAACACATTGGGAGATGATATAGTGTAAGAGGAAGTTAGCCATGACAATGTAGGAAAAAGCAATAGAAAGTTTGTGTGGTCAAGAAGGTGGTTATAATGGTATTAGGAAAAGTAACAATTTTAAAACTTTGTTGTGGGGGAACTTAGATAGAGTTGTGTTTGTAAGAAACAAGCTTTATATTGATGCCAAACTCATAATAATCACAAGTAGGACAATGTTCATTTGTGTTTATTCAAAAGGTTATTTGACGCACTCCCAACTCCTTAAAGGACTCAAATGTGAGCCCAGTAGAAAATAACGGAAAAGGGAGGAGTTGGAGCACGCTCCTTAGCTCACAACACTTTGAGGGGTAGAGGGGCGTGTTGGACCTCCGGGATGGGACTAAGAAGAGTTGACAAGCTTCACTCACTCACACGGGCCTGCACACAACCCACACAAAGTGGTTAGTGCATAGTTGGAGCACCCTTGGTGCTAGGACAAGCCATGGGCAACACAGACACACAAAAACTCACCACGGCCCGGACTTGGGGGAAGCCAGCATCTTCCCCCTTATAGTATACTCTGTGGCTGGCCATGGAGCCCACATCCAAATGGATTTTCTCTCCCGGGACTCCTGAGTGGGAGTCCCGAAATCCCGCCAGCTGGGATTCCCGCAACTTTGGAGCCCCATAACTTTGCGAGTAGACCTCCGATTAAGGTGCAGTCTGAAGAAAAGTTGTAGCTCTCGTCGAGAGCTTTCCAACGATATGTGGCATGCCCCCTGCAGCTAAGTAAATCGGGTCGATTCCTGACTTTTTGTGGTCGAGAGTCAAACTGGCAATTTGACTTCCGGCCCTTCTTTTGGTCATAACTTATGTTTCAAATGTCCAAATGAACAATGCGAGCCCACTTTAGACATCTAAGTTCCAAGAGCTTTCTAATGATATAAAGAACGCCACAAGCCATTGGGTTTTGACCCCTACGATCACTCTTTGAAATTTCGGGAGTCCGTCGGGACTCCATCTCCCAAAGTGGGAGTTGCCTTGGGAATGTGAGTGTTCACTCCCTCACACTCCCTCACACTTTCTTACACTTTCTTACACTGTCGGGAGTATGTGATGTGACTCCTCGGCTTCCTCTTGGCCTGCACCCTTGCAATGCCTTTGCATTGACTCCCGGGCTTCCTTCCTCTTGGCCCGCAACCTTGCAACCCCTTTGCCTTGGTCGCGAGCCCAAAGCTAAGGTTGCGACACTATTTATGTGGGCTTGGGTGCCTAACATGTATATTGATTATGGGGTGTTACATTTTATGTAGATTTATCTAAATGTTGGTTTTGGAACTAGATGTAGAAATTGGGGATGGGTACAGTTTGGGTTTTAAGAATGCGGTCATGATGAATGTTTATGATAGGTGTGTTTCAAAGCTTCAAATTTCAATATAGTGGTGCATGTAATTATTTTTGTCCTAGTTGGAGGTTATGTTTATTGTCACATTGAATTATTTTCCCAAATATTCTAAAATTTGATTTAGGTGTATTAATGAATTGGGATGTCTTTTACATTTGATTGTGTAGGCTAGGTTTGTGCATATGGTGCCATAGATGTTAGTAGAAGGTTGGTGTAAATGTAAAGGATTCTTCTATTTGGAAACTATGCATTGGGGAGAATGCTTGTTGGGTTAAGGGTGGGACAAATGAGGATGTAATGCATTGGAAAAAAATATGGTGTTTTTTTCTTTTAGTGAATGGCATGAGGTGGTATAAATGGACAATATCATGTGATCAATCATTATTACCAAATAATGTTGTTAACAACATAATAAGTGGAGATTACACGCGTAAGGCATGGTGGATTAGTTTTGTGAGGGTATTTTATTTGAATTGGAAGGCAATGTGTAAAAAAAATTCATCATAAAATTAGCATTCGATGATTTAATACTAAAAATTGTACAAAGTTTGTTCATTCATAGATTGGTACATTTCATGCACAAATATCATGCATTGAAAACATATTTGACACACGAATATATAAAATGATACAAAGTTTGGTCATTCATAGGATCATATTTTATCCTTTAACACATTTATCTATGTGTCAAACATGTGTTCAATGCATGGTAACTTTTGTGCAAAAATATATGAATGAATAAACTTCACACAATTTCCATTATTAAATCATTGAATGTTAAGTTTTTGATGCAATAATCTGTGTGACAAAAGAAATATCAAAGGTACAAAGTTGGTTGGATATTTTTAAAGTTGATTATTGTTTTATCAAAAAAGTTTAACCATTTTACATAGTTGTGTAGTTTGATCATTTTTCATGTTTTTGTTGCAACTTGCCTTCCTTTTGCAATTTAAAGAAATTTTTGAGATTTTATATTTATTTTCTATGTTCAATGTTGAAGAAATTATTCTTTTGGTTCAAGTTCAAGGGTCCAAGTTGAACTTGTGGTTTTTAATTAAAATTTTGGATTAGGAAAATGATTTTTTTTTGTTGAAAAACATATTTGACTCATTTTACAATGTTACCAAAATTTCTTCAAAATATAGCAAAATAAACAAAAGTTTACCACCAAAAAGTCATTGTCCTAAAGGTAAATATTGACCCAAAACAATTTTACAAACCGTGCATGGATTCTTGCATGTAAAAATGTGCACGACTTTTTAATTAGTTGAAAAAATTTGTGGTGTTTTTGCCTCTCCTTTTTAAAACAATTGTAGAGGCTAGGGGTAAAGGGTTACAATTTTGTCTCATTGCAAATGTTACCATGGGGTAGCATTATAAGCTATAAGGTTCTATTTGGTGGTCATCAATATAGTGTTTGTAAAATTATTGATTCTATAATTGATGATCACACAATATTATTTTCGCTAGAAGAAAAGTTATCATTTTGCAACTTTTTTTTCAATTACAAACAACATTTTCTAATTACAAATGACATTTTTTAGTTGAAAATTTTGGTTGCACTAATAAGTTTTTTTTTCTAACGTTTCACCTTATTAAATGAAACTTCTTATAACATCTCCACCTTCAAGATGATTAACATTCATGTATCTTACGAATGTTAATGGCCCTGAAAGGCTAAAATACAACGCCACCATGATGTGTTTTTTGTGCCCCCATTGATGTTCATCATCTCATGATGTTATGTCATCTCTCTTCCATTGGAAGCCATTCGCATACATTTCACTTTCACAATGTTTAATGTCCATATATTTTAGTTTTTGTTTGATTCACTAATCAAAAAATGGGGTACAATTCATTAGAGTAAATCACTATGGGACCTTAAAAATGAAATAAGTTCCCCCATCCTAGTCATTTCACCTTGCTTAAAGTTGTATGTCATTATAAGGTCAGAATGTAATCATCATGTTCCATTGTTAGTTAACATAATTCATTAATATTTGAAATAATTCAATATAGTAAATAAGTTTTTCTTTATTTTTTAAAAATACCCTAGGTTATTGTACCTTAAACTATTATAAATTATTCTACCTTAGGTTATTTTACATTATTATACCTTACATTATTCTTGGTTTTTTATATTATTCCACCCTAGGTTACTATACTTTAGGATATTTTTAATTATTTAAAATTATTCCAACCTAGGTTGTTATATGTTAGTCCATCTTAATTTATTATAAATTATTCTACCCAAATATATTTTCAATTATTCTACATTAATCCACCTTAATCTATTACAGATTATTCTAACCAAGGTTATTATTGATTATTCTAGGTTATTATTGGTTGTTTACCCTATGTTATTGTAGGTTATTCCACCCTAAGCTACTATAGGTTATGCATTAGGTTATTTTAGTTTATTATAAAGTATTCAACCTTAAGCTTTTACAAGCTATACCTTCAGGTAACTTAAAATGGAATAACCTAAAATAATCAAAATAATATAGAGAATAATAACTTAAAATAACCACAAATATTTTTAAATATTATAGAATAACTTAAAACATAATAGTTAAAAATAATAATAAAATAGCTCGAAATGGAATAACTTATAATAATTTAGTGTTCAATAATTTATAAGAACCTAAGGTAGAATAATTTAAAATAACCTAAAGTAAATTAGCTTATAAAAATTTAAAACAACTTTAAAATAACCTAAAGTGGAATAATCCAATATAGGTTATGCTATAATAACCAAAAATAGCCAAAGGTGGAATAATTTAAAATAACATAGGGTATACTAACCTAAGGTAGATAATTTAAAAACACCAATGATAACCTAAAATAGCCTAGGACTAAGTTAAAATCTTAACCTATGGTAGTTTAAGAAAAACCAAAGGTAGCCTACATTAACTTAAATTAATTTAGAATAGCCTAAAATTAGAATAGGAATCTAGCCTATGGTAACTTACACATAGGTTTAAAAAATAATGTCCATAATAATATGGGGTGACAAATTGAATTTCATTTATTTAAATAGTGGTCCAATGGTTAAAATTTTGTTTTTTAAGCATGGAGGTGAGTGATGGGAGGTGATTAGAGGTTCAAACCTTCACAATTGCACCCTAAGTTGGTGGGCTAAATGGCCTAAATTAGCTTAAGTTTTTAGTTGCATAGTCTATTCTAAATTCCTATGTGCTTAACTTAAATTAGGTTTTTAGGTTAAATGGTGAAATTCCTATCTTTAACCATTTAATTTAAGATATTAACCTTAACCACCTAGCTATGAACTACAAGGCTAGTCTTGCAAATTAATTATTAATAAATTTGATTAGTTGTCAATATAATAAAATTGATTAATTACTAATGAATTAATTATTATTGAATTCGATTAACTAATAATCAATTGATTAGTAATGAATTTGATTAATTATAAGTGAATTAACTATGAATGAATATGACTAATTATTAATGAATTCACTTGTTTGTAATAATTAGTCCCAATTCACTAAAGGGTTGGCCACTTTCATTGTGATAAATTTGTCCAAGTTCATTCAAAATTTAATGAAATACAAAGTGAACTAGGACACATATTAGTGTAATGAATTCCATTTTATGTGTTTGTTTGTGTTGTGTGATTCTTTCCAAACCACTACATCAAAATGTGTCTTAGTTCATTTTGGGTTTCACTAAATTTTGAATGAATTTGGACATTTTTACCATGGTGAATTGGTTAACCCCCAAGTGAATGGGGACCAATTGTTACATGTAATGAATGGGGACCAATTGCTACATGTAATGAATGGGGACCAATTGCTACATGTAATGAATTGGTCCACTAGTACTTAGTGAAATACAAATTTACCAAACCATTTCACTTGCTAGTTAATTAATTAGGTAACATGGAAATCAATTAAATTTAAATTATTTAATATTTAATGTAATATTTAATACTATTGATAATTTCATGATTTTCAACTTATGAATTATTGACACATGTCACTACCTATGTTAAGTTAAAAATCTAGCCTAGGTACATAGGCCATGTAATCAACCTAAGTAGACACCTACTCTAAAAAACTACATAAGAGAATATTTGGTCAACTTATCATTGTTGACCAAACACACCATTTGTGAAATTTAATCCTTTGACCTCTAGGATGGAGGCAAACACCTTTACCATCAAACCACCACATTTGTTGTGGTAATGTGTTACATTGCATTATATTTATCAAATATTTCATTTTAAACATTACAAAAACATAAACTTTGAAAATTACTTTTGGACAAAATTTCAATAAGATTTATGTTTTAGTAATAATGTACATAATTACATAAAATCATTTGAACAATTTTTTTTGAATATCACTATTCAATAACATTTCAATGACCATTCTTTTGAAAAAGAAAATGTTTAATAAATGGATAAATTTTTTGTTAATATAATAATACTACCGATGTTAAGTTACTTTTAGTTATTCTAGGGTTACTTTTGATTTTTCTGAATTATTTCACCTTACATTATTTATGGCTATTTATGATTATTCTAAATTATTTTGGGCTATTTCTAACTATTTCACCCTAGGTTATTTTTGGTTATTTTATGTTATTTTCGGTTATTTCACCTTAGGCTATTTTCAGCTATTGTAAGTTTTTTTTGTTATTGCAAATTATTTCACTTTAGGTTATATGCAATTATTATAAGTTTTTTGGCTATTTTAAGTTATTTTATCTTAAATTATTTTAAATTAGGCGAGGCTATTGTTGGTTATTTTGGTTGTTGAAGGTTATTTCACCTTATACTATTATTGGTTATTCTATGATATATTACCATAGACTATTTGTGGTTATTCTATTGGTGGTTAAATTACCATAGGTTATTAGTGGTTAAATTACCATGGGTTATTAATGGCTATTATATTATACGCCATTGGTGGTTATCTTACTAATGGCTATTGATGGTTATTCTATCGGTGGCTTATTAATAATTATTTTATTAATGGTTATTGGTGACTATTTTATTATAAAATATTGTTGGATATTATAAGATATATTATCATATGCTATTAGTAGTTATTTTACATTAGATCATTATATTTTATTTTAGATTATTTTAAATTATTATACTTAAGATAAAATAACTTATAATAACATAAAGTAGAATAACCTTGAATAACCTAAAGTATAACTTGAAATAACATATATTAACTTAAAATAAAATAACCCAAAATATGGCTTAAGGTTAGTTGAAGAATTTAATTTAAAATAACTTTAAGTAAAAAACCTATAGTAAGATAGCTAGGATACTTTAAGGTAGAATAACATATAATAATTTTGGGTATAATAATTTATAATAATTTATAATAACTTAATATATAAATTATAATACCTAAATTAGTTTAAAATAATATAAGGTATATCATAAAGTAAGTCCCATAGTGATTTAGGTTAGTGAATTACACCCCACTTTTGTACTAATGAACTTTCATTGTGTGATTTGTTTTATTATGGGCATATTGAAATGTAGAAATTTCAATAAAACTTTGCTTGTGATATTAACTATCAAATTGAATGATGATGAAGGTAAGGATAATTTTGTGTGAATGTTGCTTGAAATATAGATCATCATCTACAACTTGTGAAATAATGGTAATAGAGCATAAACAAGTTGAAAACAACATAGACACATTGCGTATGATATTTTGAATAAAGAAATGGCACTAAGAATATTGAGATTGTGAGATGCACCCCCATGACATTCTTTTAAAAAATTAAAAAATACGTGGGTAAAAATATAAAGTGCAATATATTGGTTATTGAATAAATTTTAAAAATAGTTTTATAATAGGGTTATGCATATTTTGAAAATCAATTTACAATTATTATAGGGTATGCATAAATCCTCAACATTAGAAAAAAAATAGCAAGAATATAACATGTGTTAATTGTTAGTAGGTTCAATTAGTAATTAATTAATTAATTAATATTACAATCAATAAATTTACCTTATGCACCCAAAAGCCCCATCCAAAAAAAAGACCATTGTTTTGGTTGTCTAACTTTTAGGATTTAAAGTTGTTTTGGTCATTTGGCTTTCACGGTTTGTAGTTGTTTTGGTTGTTTCATTTCCAAAGTTTAAAGTTTTTTAGGGTTTAGGGCGACCAAAGGTTCAGGTAATAGTGGAAAATAACCAATGTTGTTATAGTAATTATTATTGTTGCAATAACAAGTTGTATCATTGATTGGAACAAAAGTGATTTGTTGCAAGGTCTACTCTCTTTCTTTTTCTTCAAGTTGTTGTTTCATTGTAATTGTTGCATAGGGAAGGAACACACTCAAGTTCGTCAACATCCTCAATGTGTTTTTCATGTGAATTTCATTTCATCATCTTCTTTTCATCAACAAAGAGGAGTTTCTTGAATAATAGATGATTATGTGTGTGTGTCATCACCTTTTTCTAATCTTGATTCCCCCTTATGGGGTTTTGTGTGTAGGGATGGAACAACAATGAGCACAAAGCTCCTACTCTTGGTTGTCATGATTGTCTTATGTTCAAGTGAACAAACTCACCTAATTTTATTTTTTTGGGTTACACATGTGTTATCACCTTCTTTTGGTCTTACCATTATGCATATTGTTTCTCCCTTCACATGGTCTTTATGTACATGTATGAAATGACGAGGAAGGTGTCAAAAGGCACAAAGCTCTTGGTGTTGGTCATCATTGTTTTCTTTTATTCTAGTGAGCAACCTTGCATGATCACCTTCTTTTGGTCATGCATGGGTGTGTCATTGCTTTCTTATGGCTTTCTCGCTATTTTTGTTTGATAACCAGTAACATTTATCTTTTAAGCTTTCTAATGACAATCTCATTCCCTCATTGTATATTCAAAGACTTATGGTTTTTTTTTGTTATTTCCACCTTGTTCATGTGTAATGAATATTTACTTAAATTTTTGGAAATGGATGATCGCATCATAAACATGCGCAAAAGTTATTAAAATATATATATTATGGAACTTGGATATCATGAACTAGACATGTTATAGATTAGGTTGTTGAATCATCTTTACATTCTACTCAGGGTAAAGAAACTTGATTGTTATGTATTATGAATGTACTCACCTTGTTGATGTGGACTACAAGACCAAGAAATAACTATAGAAACAACAAACCTTTGAAACCTTCAAGTTTCACACATCTGATCTAATAGTTAGGAAAGGATTTGTGCCTTGATTATATTTCTATCATGTGGAAATAAATATATGTATATATGGACACAATAGTTGTGTGATCTAAATTAAATAATGGATGCCAAAGATATTTCACTATTTCATGCAACTTTCTTGTTTATTCGAACAATGGGTTGATTGTCACTGTAGTTTTATGTAAATGGTTTGTGTTTTGTGTCTAATTTGTTAAATGTGAATGTGCAATAGGTCATGAACCTAGTGCTTTCAATGTGGATAGTTTGATTGAAACCAACCCTTTAACCCAAGATGGAAAGGATGAAGGAGTTAACACCCAAGTAGTTAAAGTTATGGACATCATCAACATTTTCAAATCACGTCCAGATCTAAACCATTTGGTAATTTTTTTTTTTTTTAGTTCAATAAAAAAACACATTTTCTTCTAAATGACATTGAAGTAGCAACTATTTTTTTCTTTATATAAAGCCTTTTAAACCTTCCTTTTTTTGTGTGATGTGGTTTTTATATTTTAATGGGTTAAAAATTTGAATGAATTTGAATGTAAGTCATAGCAAAGATGATTAATAAAAAAACATGGCATATGTACCTTATTGAGACTCCAAGTTCCCTCGATTCAATTGGTCATCTTCATTGGGTGGCCATGGATGGATTTTGGTAATTATTTTTCATCATTCAACATAATTTTTGTTGATCTCCAAGGACATTTTTGATAATGTTGAGACACTTATACTTTCAAAGTTTCATTGTGCAATTTTTTTGTAATTTCATGAACCTTGATGATATAGGATGTTTAACAATGTTGTTTAAATTGATTGTTGGGTGTCTAATAGTGCACATACATCCCAATCCATCAAGAAGGTTGTGAACAAGTCTCAATTTTTCAAGAAGATTGAACTTGCCATATGGGAGACCTTAAGTAAGGCACAATATGCAAATGAAAAGTTCACTTGGGGTGATGGAGATTTTGAAGATCAAATCTTCTACACACCTTTAGGAAGTCCATAAAAGAAGAACACTAACTTTGCTAACCTATATCCAAAAAGCCATTTAAGTATAAACAACCACTTGCATTCTACCATTGTGAAACAACTTACAAAATTGGTTGTTATTTTATAGCCACAAACTTCTATGGATGTTAAATATGCTTCAAAATGTGTGGTTAGTTTTAAATTATGATTTACTACTCTTGTTCATCATTAACATTTCAGTGCAAGGCATTTATAAGAAGGATTCTTAAAAGGTTCTACAATGGTGGTTTTAATGCATGTGGAGTTGAGTTCATATTAGTTGTTATAAGAAGGAATTCAAATTTCAAAAGGTATTATACATTAGTTTAGAAAAGTGAGCTCTAAATTATCTTAAAAAGAACTATGAATTTCAAAGGTGAGTAGTTTCAATCACTTTTCTTTGAAACAATTTGTTTGTTTTTGGTCTTGGAAATTAGCATGGAAATATTTGGTCCCTTTCATGTTCACATTTTCATTATTTGATTGTTGAAAGGATTGATTATTTTTTAAAACATGTTCTTTACCTATTACAATATCATTGATTTTTTTTAAAAATTACCATTAATGATGAAAACTAGGTTCTTGAACTTTTTGGCACTTTCACTATTTTTGAGGACTAATTTTATGTTGAGCTTCAATGTTTGTTGGATTATGCAAGCATTGTGGAGTGGCCCTTTCAACTTTGGGATGCAAAAGCAAAGTGCACAATCAAGGTTAAATTGGAGAAATTCAACAAGATTAAACTTGAAGCTTTTGTCATTCTAATGGTTAATGTTTCATTAGCTTGGGCAAAACAGCAAAAGGTTGAAGCTTTTGGATCAAATGGTCATGTAGCCGTTGAAAAACTTGAATCGTAGTCTACTTTGGGTGCAACTTGATCTATCCATGGAACAACTTCCATCGACATCACCTAGAGTAAGTGTAAAAAGCAATTTTACTATCAAACCAACACTACCAAAAATTACATCCTATTCAACTATGCATTCCACCCATAATTGGGTGGAAATCCCAAAATCCACTCTAATGGTTTAGGACTTTGTCCAAGTGGACATTACTAGGAAACAAGGTCACATGGCAACAATTCCACCGGTGATTTTACCCAATAACATGTTCAATGGTTGTTCGAACCTAATTTCTGCATTTCCATTCATCATCCATGCAATATGTAGTGGTTTTGGATGTTGATATTTTAATTTTAATTTTTTTTTATTCTTATTTTTTAAACATACCACCTATATACAATCATTGTGTGGTCAACATACAACCCATATATGGTCAACATATGCTAGTAGAAATACAATTATTGGTACCAATGTTTGAACCTTGATCTCCTTGGAGATTATCCAAGGTTTTTGCCATCCAACTACCATTTTCCATTGTAATAGAACATGTCAAAGATTACATATATCCATTTACAAGTTAAATTGCATGTGCATTCCACTGTGCATTTCCACTATGCAATTTTCATTATGCATTTCCACTGTGCAATTTTTGCTGTGCATTTCCACTATGCAATTTCCGTTGTGCATTTCCACCATGCAATTTTTGTCATACATTTTCACTATGCATTTCCATTATAATTCTCGCTATGCGGTTCTATTTTGCAATTTCCACTATGCAATTTCCATTGTGCATTTCCACTTTACAACTTCCATGAGCTACAATTTCCACTATGTAATTTCCACTGTGCATTTCCATTGATCCATGGAATTTCAAACTTCAAGTTTTTTAATGAACATTAATAATAACACAAAACAAAATATTTTGTTCACATCCAACTTTTTCCTATTGGGTCTCCATTGATGCATGAACATGAATGTAATTTAGTGGAAATTGTCCATTGAACATTTAGTACAATGGAAATTCATGGTATAGTCCAGCCATCACAATGTTGCATGATGGAGTCTTCTACCCAAGAATTAATTGGGTGGAAACTTTAGTGGAATTGGACATTATTTCCAATAGTGCAAAGTTGAAGCCCATTTTGATTGCACATGAAGTAGTGGATAAATACTTACATGTCATTGAAAAGTTGAAAAAAAAATTTGATAAAAGTATCACTTGATGATCATCTATAGAGTCTGAAGTTTTAGGACCAAAATGGTATAGGTGTTGTGAAATTGTGGTGTGGAAAATGTTGTGAGGAATTAAAAAGAGCTAATATGACCATAGTAAGTTCACTATTTGTAACCACTTCGCAAATTTCAAGAAAAGTCATGTAATGTGTCAAAGAAAAGGTCTAGATTTTTCTGCCCAACTTCAATTTGTTGTTCCTAAGGGGAAGCTAATTTTTTTCATAATTGAAGACCATAAGAAGGTTGGCAAAGGGTATAAAAATTGTTGGGTCTATTAATGCACCATTTGATGCAAATGAATCACCTTTTGTTTTAATTTGTTGTCCTTAATTAATGGAACTAAAATCATTTTGGTACAAAGTATGACGTACATTTTGCAATGATTTCTTCTAATTGTGCCTTCAAAAGAAGATCCAAAATTTGAAAAACCATATGGAAGGCACCAAAGATGCAAAAATAGTGGAGGATGTTTCAAGGAAAGAATATTTTATTTTACTTTTGTTAATAGGCCAAAAGAGCAGGCCCTCAACATCTAGCAAGAGCATTCCCAAAAATCAAAGCAACCTTTATGAATGGAACTGAAATCAAACAACTTTATTGATGTTGATGTATCACATGGAGGTGAGATTGATTTTTTTTTGGTTTGTTGTATTGGGGTTATTGGTCCAAAACTTGCAAATATGTTACAAAAAAACCGTTGAGACTCATTGTTTATTTCAAAATCTTCTTCATGGGTTGTAAAACTTCAAACTACGTTTGAATTGAAGTTGGGAAGTTTAGATTACAAGATTGATGGTTGTTTTAAACATAAAAATTGCAAAAGGCTATCAACTTTTGGTGAACCTTTCACCAATTTCAGTTGTGTTGTTTACTTTGAAATTCCACAAGAACCTAAGTTTAGAAAAAATGTTGTTTGAGGGGATGCAACCAATGATAAGGGAGGTTGTAGGGGACAAGATAGGAGGTTGAAATATTTGTCTATCATAGAACCAATTACCCATAGTTGTGGCATTTGCAAAAAGTATAAAGTACCGAGGTTGTTCGTTGGTTTCAAAAGGCTATAATTGTTTGATTCAAAATGTCAAGGTTGTTACTAAAAGCTAGTTCATTTGAACATGTTTGAAAAAAAAAATGTATTTCATGATGCACCCCCAAGTTCCTTAATGGACTCAAATGTGAGTCCAAACTAAAAACAATGGAAGAGCAAGGAGTCGGAGCACGCTTTTTGGCTCGCAGCACTTAAGGGGGTAGAGGGGCGTGCTAGAGCTCTGGGATGGGACTAGGAAGAGTGACAAACATCAACTACTCGCACGGACCTGCACAAAACCAACACAGGGTGGTTAGTGCATAGTTGGAGCACTTTTGGTGCTAGGACGAGCCACGGGCAAACTTGGACTCACAAGACTCACCATGGCCTGAACTTGGGGGAAGCCACCACCTTCCCCCTTATAATATACTCTATGACTCTCCACAAGGCCCACATCCAAATGGCATTTTGTCCCGGGACTCCCAAGTGAGAGTCCCGAAATTGCCAAAGTTGGGACTCCCGCAACTTTGGGGCCCCATAACTTTGTGTGCAGACCTCCGATTGAGATGAGGTTTAAAAAAAAGTTGTATCCTTCATCAAGAGCTTTCCAATGGTATGTGGCATGACACCTGCATGCAAGGAAATCGGGGTGATTCTTGACCCTTCTTTTGGCCATAACTTGTGTTTCAGATGTCCAAATGGATGATGCAAGCCATTTTAGACATCTACGTTTCAATATCTTTCCAATGATATAAATAACTCCTCAAGCCATTGGGTTTTGACCTTTACATCGCTTTCTGAACATTTGAGAGTCCACCGGGACTCTAACTCCCAAAGTGGAAGCTCCTTTGAGAGTGTGAAGGTTTGTTCCCTCACACTTTCCTTCACTCCCTGGCTCCCCTTTTGGTGTGCAATCTTGCAAGCCCTTGCCTTGGTCATGAACCTAAAGCTAGGGTTGCGACATTTCAATTTTGTAACAATATATT
>Ga0209611_10003520_pt1 | contig 27063 bp, 15 predicted proteins | sample S1TSphgellanicum_3_FD_187693 | JGI IMG/M metagenome (GOLD analysis project Ga0209611, IMG submission 187693) | Host-associated microbial communities from peat moss isolated from Minnesota, USA - S1T2_Fc - Sphagnum magellanicum MG (SPAdes) (version 2) | ecosystem: Host-associated > Plants > Peat...
AACCCAAAAAAATAAAATGATATAAAGGCATGATTAAATAAGTTACCCAACAATCATATTTTAAAAAGAAACTCAAGAAGTAGATGGGTAGACTTCAGAACAACCCATCAATTGCATGTGCACTCCAAATTTACACATGCACGTCCATTAGCTTGGGGCAATGACAAATGGAGCGATATTAAGGAGTAGGAAGAGATCTTACACTTGCTATGGGCATAAGATCCCTCACATTCTCAAGGATTTATGATCATCCCATACTAGGTACAAGTTGGTGGCAACATAAATTACTGTTCTCTCCCCTGGCATGCCATGCGCCCAAGAAGTTGGCACATTTTACTTCTATGGGCGGAAAACATTGAGAGAAACTTCATAATGGATTTGGAGTGTACTTTATATCCATACATATCCATCCCAAGTAAAAGGAGGGATATTATGCTTACTCCTTAAGAGTAGGAGAGAGAGAAAATGGGGAGGGGGGCGGGGGAACGCTTTGTAATGTTATGAAACATGTAATGTAATTTTTTGAGGGGTATGTTATGAAATAATATAATATTGAAAGAATATTTGTATTATTAAATTAAAAATAATTTGGATGTATTCTTTAAAATATCATGATCAATTTTAAAGATCCTATTTAAATTTAAGTAAATGATAAATTTTAATTCTTAGTGAATTAGTTGCACCCCATTTGCAAAAATGGAAGTGATCCAAGGAGGCAAATTTAAGGAGTAGGTGTAGAAATTGTCTTCCTCTTAGTAGGTTTTTTTAATGGTGAAAGATTGCCAAAAACACCAGATAAAATTTTTAAATTCCTTTGGGAAATGATAGTGCAATAAATAACATTTTATCATCCCATTTTCAGACAAAGATCCCAAGAAACAATCATTCACCGCATCTTCATTGCTTCAATCTTTCCTCTTAGTTGTGATGACATTGACCATGTAACACAATTCCTGCCATTGATGCAAAAATTGAGTGCCAAATGAAGGGCTACTTTTAGGGATCTTGTCACCTACTTTATTTTCTAGCAACTCACATCAATGGAGCCAAGTTCTTTTGATTTCTAAAATCCCAAGTGATTGCATTGCCAGTTTGCTGGGCTAATGTTACAAATGCTAGCAGCTAGGTACCACACATTTCTTTTTTAAATTGTTGGCTTGCATAGGGTGTTTAGATTTTTTATCTTAGGGTTGTCAACATCTTAATGTGCACAAACAATGGCATGGAAACGTTATAGCACCAAAGGTTATGTTTTAAGTTACATTAATCCCTGCCATTAAGTAAATTCCAGTTTTGCACAAATAATAAATTGTTGTATTGATGATTTTGAGTGTTCTAACTTGAACCTACTTTAATTTGGACATTAATATAGCCTACTTAGGTGGGTCAAAACAGTGTTATATGAGCCAAATAAGGGTGTCAAAAGTTTTTGAAAATTAAAGTAGATTTTTTTTTGGCATTTTAAATCTATTTTAATCATTCCAAGTTATGTTGAATGATTAATATGAGTGTTGAATTTTTTTAAAATGTAAATCATTAAATTTAATTCTGGATTTGTTTTTAGCAAATGACTTTTGAACTTGAATAATAATTAGCAAATGACTAAGGTAAAAGATTTTTTAAATTAAAAAATGACGATAAGAAATTTAAATGATAATAAACTACTATTTACACTAATAAAACTGTCACAATTTAAAATTATGGAATTGAAAATTTTAAAATTTTCAAAGTATGCCTCAAAATCTCAAAAATTTTGAAGTTTTTTACCACATGTTAATGGGGTGTAATGTATATGACATATAAAACAAAGTTGTAACACATGATACAAGAAACTAAAACCTAAAATGGTTAAACATATTTTGGTATGATTTGAAATTATAATAAATTTTCAAAATGAAATGCAAAATTTAACAAAATCTACACATTTTGAAATCATATTTATTCATGAATAATGACTAACAAAAAAAAACATATGATACATTGGGACAACTATATGTATTTTTAATAACAAGTTGCAAAAGACTCCATTCATATTTTTTTATATGAATAAATGAAAAGAACTAAAGCAATATTTATAATCATTTTATAAAGTAATCTCATGGGCTCTTATTAATGTGTTCTGATAAGTAGAAACATCCAAAACCATCACAATAGGTGTAGCTCAAGTAAATTAGACTTCTATTTTTTCTTATTTTTTAATTACATGACATTTTGAAACTCAAACCAAGTTGAAGCTGATTTTTTGAACTTTTTTCAATTAGTTATGAATTGGTGAAAGATGGTATTAAAGATTTCCTATATTCTTAGTAAGCTCCTATGTGAACATGGGATTATATCAAAGAAGGAAAATAGGGTTTTAAATATAATCAAACAAATAAATCACTATTGAAACCACATGTGCCCACTTTCTATGATCTTAAATATGTTGAATTTGAAAGACATTAATGAAATTAAAAAATAACAACCTTTAAAAGCTTTGAATATTGTTCATCAATGCATCCTAAACAAATGGATTATCATTTGAGACCACAATCTCCAATCATACTATCACTTTTAAAATAATCACAGATTTGATAGTTAGTACAATCACACATCCCCCAAACAATTATCAAACAAATTGAACAATTATAGGGGTTTGTAATAAGGCTTAGTTTACGGTCCCACAATAATATTGAGTGTTTTTACCTACTAGGAAATGTTCTTCATACACCCTAAGCCCTTGTTGGCACTATCATGATATGGATGAATAATGTCAAATGTTAAAGACTATAACTCATGTCTTAAAGGCTGTGTTTTAAGTGACATACTTAATTCGTCACAATAAACACATTAATTTTGCATACATAACAAAAGGTTATAAGGGGTTCAAGCAGTCCTCAACTTAAGATGCACTAGTGTGTTGGTGGTTTTCAATGCTTCTACCATAATTATGCAATTGTTTCATTTTCATTATATATGAAGTTTCTTATTCTCAAACAAATATTTTTTATTTACATATTGTTGGGGGACTTTAGGGATATTTTAAGCATTTTCTCCTTAATGTACCTTCTAAATCATATTTGGTTCCTATTACACTTAACCAATTTATATTGAATATTCATTTTGTCAATAATGTACCACGCCTTGCTAATTGCAAGATGCGTTGCTTCACATTCTTCCCACCTTGTCAATATTGTGACCTTGATTATGTTGAGTCATTAGAGCATTGTTTGTTGTTTTGGATCTTCATGGATTTTTTTAAAAAACAACTTGTCATATTTGCATTGAATTCCACTTCTAACGTCTCCACTACAATGCTTTTCTTGACCTAAAACTAGGAGCCTTTTCAACCATCTAGAACTCTTTGGTTGCATTCTAACATTAACCTTCTTCAACCTTGTTTCAAATATTCTCCATTTCATTAGAAGGAAGAGCATAGTTATTTATCACATTTTTTTCTATTGATCCATTTGGTTTTTCTCTTTTTTTCTCTCATTTTTTTTTCCCATCACCCAAAGTGAACCAGCACTCACCATTACTCCATGTAGATGGATGATGCATGGATAGGAAATATTTTTTCATTGTATTATTCTTCTACCAAAACTAATCACAATAGCTAGCTGTAATCTAACTAGTGTTGTGTGTGTACATTATTTAAGACTTGCAATCTATATAGTGTAAATGGTTTACGGAAATTTATTTGCACATACGTGTAAAAATATATGGTTCAATTACAAACGAAGTAAGTGTAAGTGTAAATATGTAAAGTGGGGTGTGTAAATGTAAATGCAAAAAAATATAAATCGTTTTACGCCATGTAAGACCATGTAGAAATGTGTAACTTCTATTTGGGTAGGGGGATGTTTAAAGTTTCAAAGTTTTTTCCAGTGATGGGCCAATCAAAACAGCCCACTGCAAATAAAAATAAAAATAAAATGATCACAACTACTTAAAATTATTAATATGAATCACAACAAGTACCCAAGGTATGTAAACCTGCAAAAGCCTAGGCCAAAAATGGTGATGAACAAAATTAGGAATATAATTTCTCTTCAAGCAATGGGTTCAGGTTGTAGCACTCAAATTGCATGTTTTGTGTGCACCCAATATATTCCCCAATAGCACCATAGTTTGTCCCTTATCCTTCGACCAAAAATGTATTGCATACATGTGGCTAAAAGAAAGCTCTTTCATAAAAACAATTTTTTGTAGGAAAAAATTCAAATTGGGGGGCAATATTAAAATAATTAATTTTTTTTGTGAAATGTTAATCAAAGTAACCCATTGCAACCAAAAATAAAATAAAATATTGAACTTTGTGATGCACACATAACTAATTAATATGGATTGCAAATAGATAAATAACTAAGGGTACATAATATATACCAATACATGCCCCAAAACATTACAAAATGTTCTTTAAGTGTATATGACCATAATTTACACTACTTATGTGTAAATGTCAAAATAAAAACATTGTAGGTAATGTAAATGTAATGAGTTGCACCATGTAAATATGAAAGTTTTACATTTACACTGACTTATACAATATGTATATGTCTATTTACACTTTCATGCACAAAAATATTTCTAATTGTCCACATGTATCTACATACCTATTAGCCATGAAAAGCTTCACCTAATTACTTATGTACAAAGAAACCATTTACATCCCTTACCTACTTAACCTATGATAGGTTCTCATTTACATGGGTAGCATGTGACATGGGTGTAGGAGGGCTTAGAAGGGATAGGTTGCCAAGTTGTGAGTTGTAAAGGTTTCTTGGAGGTTTACATAATCCTTTCTCATCAATATATTAAAATATTTGTTTATTACTTTGGACGTGACCACTTCATAGCACTCCCAAACCATCCCCCCCTATCTACTTTTAGTATTGTCGAAATCCTTCAACATGGTGATGTGCAATTTGTTTGCAATTTCTAAAAAAATTCAGATCTATCAAACAAAAATTTATGAAATTTAGTTTGATTTTCATCTATGGAAATTCATTATTTTTTAAAATCAATTTATCAAGGTTCTATAAAGATTCGAAAGTTAACCCTACTTTGACCCAAATAATATTGGAATGGATGATCTTATATGGGGTGTAATATACTTGGGTGAACTACACAAGTATTACTAGTATCACCTCTTTTTCTTAAGGCATTAATGTTATCCTTATAAAATAACTTTTAACGCTTTAAGAAAAATAGATGATAACCATTTGGGCCTCTGCGTTCACTTTGAAATTCTTTTTAAAAACCCTAAACATGATGATTTGCAAAAGAAAGCAAACTTAGAACAAAGAGAAATATATTTCTCATAAAGAAAAAAGGAAAAGCAACATTTTTTTCATGAAGAAGCAATTATTGTGTAACATTCATAACAATGACAATCAAAATGAAAACATAAGCTCAAACTTGTTTTACCACGAACCTAGGAGGAAAAGGACTGTCGTACCCTGATTATTATAATATACTTTTGTTGCTATCGGGTGTTGATCCCATCTTGAGCTTATGCCTTGACACTAAAGAAGCTACTTGTCAAGGGGAGCCCTCTTCCTGCTGTGGGTATCCTTTTTTGTATTACATCCAAATTTTGGTATGTCCTTTTTCCTTTTTTGCTTCGCATTCTATTGATTCATTCCTTGTCCTTCTCACTTAGAGGGGGGAAAAGACCTTCATTGCATTGGGTGGCATTGTATCTCAATCAACCAGGTCATCCCTTGATACCTTTTTAACGGCAGTTGCCTAGTTGACTAGGCTACCTCACCAGTTACCATCCATCGTTTCTATTCTATTATATGTTTTGTAGGCTTCACCCCCTTCTCTTGGACCCCAACCGTCAGATATGATCTTCAAATCACAAACTATGGTCACTATAGGAAATTAAACTTGGTTCTATACATGAATAAAATTTTGCTTGAGCGCCTAATTCAAGAGCAAACTGCTGCAAAGAGGCCAGAGTGAGCAAACAGCACCCAGCTCATGGTGAAATTGTTGATTACGGTAGTGGTACCTTGGCAGCTTTGGCATAAATTAAATTATTTTTTTAATTTGTTGAGGTTTTCATAAATGTATTTTTTGATCTGGTGAAATTTCTTAAAAATTACTGAGAATGTAAGAGTCTGATCTTGGACGGCCTAAGAAGAGATAGTAAGCAAGGGCTCACTTGAACACTAAAACAGTTCAAATTATTTGAAATAAAAACACCTTACAGTAAATATAATGCTTAAAATTTCAAAATTAAAAATCCTTCATCAAACCAAGAAACTAAACTTAAATTAATTATTCAACATTTGTGTGTCTAATCCCTCACTTTACTATGGTGAAAACATTTTCATTAGGTTTCAGTTCCCTAAGTACCCAGCATCATAAGCTAGGTTTTTGTTTTCACTACCTACCTATTAGCATCCCAATAGGGTAGAACTGCCCATCACAGATCACTTCTTTAGATCTTTATCATTTGTGCTTCCTTTTGAGGGATTTAAAATGTTATGGGAGTGCTACCTCAAGCTTTAGAAATCATCTTTGAAGTGGACAATCTGTCCCCAATGATCTACCTTTCGTCTAATGGACTTTCTGGTCCCAAACGGACGTAAAATTGTAAACAGTAAACAGTAAGTGTAAATGAAAAGGAGTAATGAAAAAGTAGCAAAGGAAAAAAAAAGCTTTCCTACTTACAAAACATGTTTTTTTTTTCCCTCTTTGAACCCCTTCTATTTTCAAAGCTTCTAGCTTTCTCATTTCTTGTTCATTTTAAAGGATTTAAAGTGTTATAGAAGTGCCACCTTCAGTTCTACAAATCATCTTTGAACTCTAATAGCAACAAAGCAACATACAAAAAATAAAATTGGGTGATCAAAAATTGATTTTGTAATGTTCAATACTTTTTTTTTTTTGAGTTGCCAAATGTGTCAATAAGAGACGAGACGTTCAAATTTTATTTGGATACCAAAAACAGTGGAGCGCACCCCTTGGATCCGGCCTATCTCGAGCGCTTAAGTGATTGCGCCTTTACCTGCATATTACCTATGTATATGCATAAGATACTTATATAGAAGTCATCTATTTTCCTACCTACATAAATGACCAATTGTTTATAAGTTGAAACAACAAAGTGCACAAATAATGTGCTTTGGGGGGCAGGGGAGGGGGAGGGGGCAGAAGGAAACTGAAGAATTTTTTCAATATATTGGAATATTTTATCTTTTCGAAATGGAATCTTTAAAATTCATTAGTTAATTATTCAGCAGACCAGTAATGAAGCTTCCCCTATAGGGTAAAAGAGCCCATCATCGAACACTAGCCTATTATAGAACACTTTGGCAGATCCTTCTCAATTCTTCTCCATTTTATAGTGATTAAAAATATTATGGGAGCGCTAACTTGAGCTTTTCAATTATTATTATTATTAAAGACCTGTAAAAGCTTCTCAATTTGTCTTTGAACAGCAGAAGCAAAGGAGTAATTATACAAGAGCAAGAAGATAAATAAGCTTTTTCAAATTATAAAACACGTTTTTTTTTTCTTTTTCTCTTCTACCCCACTTATTTTCAATGCTCATAACTTTCTCATTTCTCGTTCAATTTACCTGATTTAAAGTGCTGTAAGAGCGCAACCTTATGATGTACAAATCATCTTTGAGCCATAAAGGCAATAGAGCGACTTTCAAAGACTTTTTGGGTGTTCGGTAATAGTCTTTGAAGTGTGCGGTGGTTTTTCGTTTCCACCATTTGACCCCCCGCCCTCCTACTTCGGAGGGTCACATCTGACTCATTTCTTTATCGTTTTCAACGATTCAGCTTTCTGTGGGTGCGCAAATAGTAGGGCTACAATTCCTCTTTGGGCATGAAATTCAAAGGAGCACTCTCCAGAAATTCGTAGACCTCTGAGACACTAAGTGTTCGGTGATCGGCCTGGCTATCCTACTACGGTAGCAAGAAAAAACAGTAAGTTTTTTTCTACCGTCCTTTCACTCTTCTAATTTTCAGTTACCACGTACAATCGCAAAAGTGGCGAGAGGAATATTCTGGGAGTGCGCAGTAAACGGCGGGTGCGGGCGGTTAGTTGGCTTTTACCGAAAAGCTAAAAAGCGCGTACGTGAAGCAAATACACACTGTACCCATTTCTTGATTTCTCTTCACACGCGCCCCAATTCACAATAACGTGGCATCCGCATAGCATGATGATGCAGCATGGGTGATTAAACCAAGACTTTACACGTGTCCAGTAGTGCCACGGGCATCTGTCGGTCAGATATGAGAAGTGTCCACTTGGCACATATCCACACCGCAGCACTTCGACGCCCTCAACGCGGCACGAGTGAACAGTAATGGCAGAGACACGTGCTTAACTGTCAGGCGGTGCACTTCCCCCCTCCCCCGCCCCCCGGGGGATAGCCTATGGGACCCACCAATATTTTCTTCACTGGCGAATTTTCGCCAAATTTCGACCTGAAAAATAAGATTTCCACCTAAACAAAACATTTTTCATGCCCCAAAGATTTTTATTTTTCAAATTGCCAGATTTTGATGATAAGTTCCAATAGATGGCCAAGAATATAGAAGGAATTTTTTTTTTAGAGTTTTTTTTTCCTACTTTCATATGTGGTATGTAGGAAAATTTGGCTAAATTATTTTGTGAATGATCGCCACTTTGGCTATATCACAAAATCCTTAAAACAAACCCTAGTGGAACCCACGTCCCTCTCCATTCTGTAAGTCTGGATTTGTACCTGGAATGATTACTACACAGATGCCGGTCACGGATAAAGAGGCATGATAAAGAGGTACTGTTTGTTATTGGTTAATAAGCCCTTGCTGTAACCAACTTACGAGTCTTCAATAGATTTCACACCCAAGGAACGTAGCCTAACAGCTTATAAAAACCAAAACCTAAAGAAGCTGATCGCTACGTTCCTGCACTTCCTTTCTTTGCACCTTTCACCAAAATAGCAAAGACAGCAACTTGGAACATTTCCTCAACTGCTTGCTTGCTTTCTTGCTTGCAGCTCAAACATATCTGCTGCAACAAGATCGAAAATCGAGTGGAAAGTTGACATAACTTGTCGCAAAGATTATTGAAGTTCGGCTATATATATACGTAGAGAGAGACACCCACAGAGACAGATATATATATGTGTGCCTATTTCCCCCAAATTTTGTATGTTTAGTCTGTAGGGTATTTCCTAGAGGCAGCAGTTCGAGGTTGTGGGAACTGTGAAATCGTTTTTAGGGTAAAGGAGAGACGGCGCTGCTGCTATTAGGCTGTTGTTGCTGCTCAAAGTGGGGGATATGGCGCGATCGATAGACCCTTTAGTTGTGGGGCGAGTGGTAGGAGACGTTATTGACATGTTTGTGCCGAGCGTTGATTTGGCGGTGCAGTATACTTCGCGTCAGGTAAAATCGTCTTTTCACGTAACAGGAGAAGAGAGATCGAAGGTGCTCATTTTTTTTTTGGCGCTTTTGCAGTCTCATCGACTGGATCCGCCTTGAACATCAAAAGGGCTGGAGATTTATGATCTCTCTTGCATGGATTATTCTTTTCTTGATTGGTCTCACAGCAGTGAAAGAAACAACAGCGTGTGAGTTTCTCGTAAGGAACCGGTAGACCTAAAATCACTTGAGAGATGTTAGTGCGATGTTGGATAGTGCAAATGCCTTGAGCAAAATGCCATGAGCTTGTAGCTCGTGAAAGATTCCTGGTAGTGTTCAGGTGGATAACTGTGTCTTCCTGCATTTTCCTGCAGTATTTCTTGGTTGTCAGTTTGGTCAATTAACTCGCCTTCTTTTGCGGCTATGGCAGGTGAGCAATGGATGTCAGATGAAACCCTCTGCTACTGCTCTGGCGCCTAACATCGAAGTGGCGGATCACAATGCTGATAACGTGAATCTTTTCACTCTTGTACGATTGCTAGACTTTCTCTTCGACTTTCTCTTATTAAAGCGCAGCTGCTGCTACGGCCAATTGATTCAAAGTGTCGGTGCTCGATGTATATAAATATCTCAGCATACATGTTGAGTTGATTTTACTTCTTGATGTTCTGATCTTGTGCAAGTTGGACGTAAGAAGACGATCTCTAGTGCGCATATGCGTTAAAACTGCTTTGCTCTAGAAGCTTCTTGATCTCTTTTTTTCACGTGAGAAATCTTCTTTTGACAGATTATGACGGACCCGGATGCCCCCAGTCCAAGCGAGCCTAGCATGAGGGAATGGGTTCACTGGTACGTTCCCTCCTCTCTGAAACCTCATAACGATCAGACGTAAGATCGTCTCTTCTGAAGATACGAACTTCCGCTTGAGCGCCTCTTCTAGCGGTCCATGTATGGAAGTAAGGATTCAGTTCAAGGCTATCCTGGACCTATGCTCGACGAGTTCGTGTAGAACGGATTGAGGAGACAATCCAGTAATCCGGTGTGTCAGACCAGCAGCAATCATGTGATTCTAAGCTGTTACCGGGACACATTATCAGCGGAGTTTCGATCTGGCAATGTACTAGTAGTGATGGCTTGGAACTGTCCTTGAGATTGAGACACACAATCCCGACAATGATTAGGCAGCACCAAGATCTTCTCATGTTTCTGATCATGTCAACCATAGATCCCACTGAGGTTTATGGAATTTAATCACAACTGCAGTGTAGCTCAGTGGCTTGAATGATGATATGTAACTCTCCACACAAGTGATCACACCTAAGAAGCATTCTGAAAGCTCTGGTGGCTCCTAACCTCATCATGGGTCTGGAAATTCAATGCATCATGCTTGAAGACTGATAGACATTTTTTTGGGTGGTGAATAGGATTGTGACGGACATTCCTGGAAGTAATGTTGATACTTCTCAAGGTATTCTTTATCAGCGAGCTGAATCTCGATTTTGCATGTCAATAGGTGTAATTAACTACAGGAAATATAGCATGTCTTGCTGGCATTGTCTAATTCCCTTAATATATGGTTGAAAAGTGAGGATGAGGTGTGAGGTCTATGGAGTCTTTCAAAGGTAGCAAGAGCTCCAGGTTTATCTTCTTGGTGGGATTTCCTGATTGATAAAGTTTGACCTCCTCATTTTTATTCTGTCATGGTTGAGAATGCTTGTAAGTTAATTCTAGAATTCAATTAACATTTGTATGTATGCCTCCTGTGGATTCCAATGTTTTAGATTTGGGAAAGATTGGAGTAGTCAATAAGCAGTCGCTTAAGGCACACCTTGACTAAATGACAAAGCTTCAATAGTGTTTGAAGCGTAAAAGTTGTTTTTCAAATTGTCTATTCAACTGAACAAGAGGTTTGCTTACCAAAAAAGGATGTTCGGTGTTTCTGCCTATGGAATTTTCAGAATGATCAATTTGAGGGCCTCTAAAACCCTGAGTGGCAACCTTTTTAAAAGCCCACTTTGTTCCCAAAAATCCATGCTCTTAAACCTTGGTCATGTTGTTTCTCTCTTTTGCCTGTTACCTTGTTTCATTCATTTTTATTGTAAAATTTCTTGTTGTCTTCCTTTTCATCTTGATTACTCTAATCACCCTGTATTTTTTGTTTTGTTGAGCTAGCCAGCACCAAACCTGAGGCTTCTGGTCACTGCTGGTCTTGTGACAGAAAATCTGTATGTTGGCTAATGCATGACAGGGAATTACATCCATTGCAGTTACTAGGAATGATTACCAGTATCCACTTGCTGCCATAAGTGTTGCTATTTGTTGAGGTCACCTAATAGGCATGTGACTGTTTTTCTATTTCTGTGTCTTTTCTCCCTTGTCCACTAATATATGTTGCTGGGTCTGAAATTCTATTATATTGTTCTCAGGTCATCTCTAATCTATTTGTGTATAACTTCATAAGTATGAAGGTATGATAGTTTGGAACATATAGTACATGGATGACCTAGTGCTTATATGTGAAGTTCTTGGAGGGTGAATGCTGCCTTCCATTTAATACCTGATATGTTCTAATTGGTGCAAAAATCTAAGTCTCACTACCTTTGGCCGGACCTTGTACAGGGCATGTAACACTGAAGGAACAAGTGGTGTCTACGAGCGCTGCTGGTAGAGAGATAGTGCCATATATGGGTCCTCGTCCACCTATAGGAATACACAGATATATATTTGTGCTATTTAAGCAGCCATGCGGGCCTTTGATCATATGCCCACCTCCAACACGCAACAACTTCAACACCCGCAATTTTGCAGCTGAACATGGTTTAGGATTACCAGTAGCTGCCACTTACTTTAATGCACAGAAGGAGCCTGGGAATCGGAGACGGTAAGCTCACATGTTACTGTTGCTCAAAGTCACTTAGGCATTTCTATTGATGCTTCAGTGGTTCAGCAACAAAGAGGTTCTTCCCAAGGTAGCAGAAGGGCTCTAAACTACTATCCACTAGAATTACAACTAGTGGGACATAGAATGCTCATTACATTGGATAGGTTTTGAGGTCAACAGCTCTGTACATCATTCTTTGTTGTTGATAGTTAAGGTCTAGCTCACATCAATTCTTGTTCCCGGCCCCTTGTTCATTCCCTTATGGATATCCAGCCGATTTGGCTGGTACCCATTTTTTGAGTTCATGCCAAACTATTAAGGTAGTTTCTGAGCTGAATTTGCCTACAAACCAAAGATACCAGCTGTGTCTGTTGTCCACAGACCATCTGTCCCCACATGGTGACTGTAGAAGGTGGTCAGTTTTTTATTAGACCATAAGAATTGCAATTCAGCGAGCATGCAGCTTTTTAAAGGATTTTTTCAGGTGTGGCCTGGTCCGAGTAGGTGTATAACAATGTTACACTTTGTATCTTGCCTATATCTGTATGAGGTAAAAATATCTGTTTTTTGTACACCTGCTTTTGGGATGTGAGAAAAAAGTATCTAGATGATTTATAATGATTGTAGGGATTTTCTTTTTGCGCTTTAACAATCTTTACTTGCCTGTGTCAAAACCCATGCACACCTAAGTTTGCAACCAATCTTTTGGCAGTGTAATTACTATCAGTAGCCAAATATGGAGTACTGTAGCTACAAAAGAACAGCAGCTGGATGCCTCTTTAATGCAAAGAAGTAGGGTTTACAGTTTGCACCTCTGTGTTTACTAGGTACATACTATTGTTCCATTGAATGTTTACTGAAAATTATTATAACATTATACCTCTGACAATCTGCAAATGTCAAAATTAAAAAATTGATGTACAATTTCAGAACATTTTTCAGAACGTTTCTGGAAATGATTTGAAATTGTTCTCTGTCCAATGTGCAGTACCAAAATTATATGACGTACCCTATAATATTGTCCAATATTAATGCTCAATGTCATCTGCAATATTTTCCCCAATAAAATCCAAGTAAAACTCCATACTACAACACTAACCTGTACATTTATGCCCTATAATATGTTTACCAAAGCATGAAAATTTCAAAGAGGTTTATTGGGCATTATATTTTGACAGTGACCCTCATCATTTGGGAGCATCAACTCTAGTTTCACTTTAATGAAAATATGAATTTAATCTAAACTGATGGTTTCCTTTTTCAAAAAACCTAGAATTGGGACTTGCAGAACCTTCACTGCCTGAGGAATGTTTATTTCAGGAATGCCCTGCTCCAATAGCTTTACCCAATACAAAGCACTGGCAGAATTTTTAATTTTTTCTCATGATAATCAGGTATCAGCCTGGGTACAACAAGAAAAGCAAAATGTGAGGGGAGAACTTCACTTTCCAAGACACCTTCCGAGAAGAAATTCCACTAAAGAGAGTGCCCTGTGGATAGACTACAAATTTTATGCCCTGCTTTATGTGTAGAATAATGCTGCAACAGCAGGGCATTACCAAGTGTAAAGCAAGAGGCAGCCTTTGTATGAAGGTATCTTACAAAGTGTAATGCACCTCTGTATGAAGGCCACCTTCTGCACGGAAAGTTAAACCATTTAAGACTGTAAAACAATCACCTCTAACTATTCCAAATAATTCCACCTTGGTGTTTGTAATCATAGTGATGAAATTGTAAAAGAAAGTTTGAAACTGGTGTTTGTAATTATATCCATGAAATTGTGCATGGGATGTGATTCAAAGATGATTACTGTATACAAAATAGTCAATAGCATTGTTTATCACATCGAACATACAGTGTTGACTATTCCTCCATCCCCAATGCCCACCCGCAAACTCTTAAGTGGACAGTATAAAGTGATAGACTATTTAAATTTAATCAAGTGGGCCAATCAAAAATAGTCAGTTTGTTTTAGTGATCCTCTTGTCAGGCACTGTATTGAGTGTATTTTTACAGGCCCAAATTGAGTTTCCAATTATTTAACTGCTATACTCATTGGAAATAATGTATGCATGGCATTTCACTACTGTGGGTGGAGATGCTCTTACATCATGCAAAAAATTCAAACTTGATATTTGTAATCATATTGAAAAGTTGCAAAAGAAAGTTTGAAATCCTGTCTACAGTAGTCTAGGGTCAGTTTCCACATTTTAAAAATGAATAACTTTTTTGAAAAACAAAATTATTCGTCTTTAAAATTTTAAATTATTGAATTTTGGATGATCTATTATGATATATATTGTCACATGAGTAGTGAAATTATTCAGAGTGTAGCCTATGATAGTTATGATGATTTTCAGCATGTCAACTTCATATTTTCACCCAAAAAATTTCACTATTTTGAGGATTATTTAAGATATTTTGTTTCAACTTAAAACGTCGGATGTGGTTCAAAAACTACTAAGGTAGAATCACCCATCACCAAACATGTACCTGTCATCAAACACTTTTCAATATTTTTCTAATTCATTAACTAAATTGAATAATTTTTGTGTCATCGAATGCACCAATTGGAGGGTCACAAATGTTCTTTGGATATCAGAAGTAAAGGAACAGAAAACGTAAGAAGAGAATGAGTGATATTTTGTTTTGAAATAGCTCAAGACTCCTCTCTCTAGTTTCAGCCCCATGTCTTTCTCATTTTTAGTCTGGTTTGAGTGATTTAAAACCTGATGAGTGCACCAACTAGGCTAGGAATTTACAAAACTTCTTGTATTCCAGAGGCAAAGATTTAATGATTTAAGATGTTAAGCTTAAAATTTTAATTTTTCAATGTAACCCATCATCAAACATGAACCCCCTTACACCAAACATCCCATATCTTGCCCATCCCTTTATTGAATTGAGAGAATTTTGAAGCATTAGAAGTGCTAGATCTATGTTCAGTGGAAAAATGTTCTTGGAGCTTCGGGATCAGAGGAACAATGTGTGAGAATTTGACTTTTTTGACTTCTTAAATGTTCGCTCACTGGCTTATCTATCCCACTGTATGCAAGTTCTTGTTTTACGGATTGTTATAAAGCATACAAAGGATTGTTTACATCAAAGGCACAACATAGAGATGTAGTTTTTGCACAACCCTCATGACAAAATAAATAAAGTATCTACCAATAGTTTAGACCTGCACTATCATTGTTATAAATAATAGTTTTTACTTTTACGAAGCTGCCATATTGTTGAATTGCATTTAGCCGAAAGTAGTGAACCTAGGCACAGGGCACACATAATAGTCAAACAAAAAGGGTCAATATTGGTATTTTGACAATATAGAGGTGAAGGAGGATGAAAACTCACCAAAGCTTCAACTTAGGGATAAGCACCATCTTTCTTACTCTAATACACAATGCAACTCCTTATGGGGGCTAGGTTAAAATGGTAAAAATGTGATCATCTTGGAATGGGATTCTTGATTTTTGCCAAATTAGGATGGCCAAATGTTCAAAAACACATACCTTCCTCTAAACTATTCCAAATTTGACAATCTAAAAAATCTCGTTTAACTCTTAAGAAATATTTCCAATGTCATATTGAATTCCCCAATTAGAATTCAAATGACCCCTAAAAATGTTATATTTAAATGGTCAAAAGTCATTTTGGCAATTTGATTTTGAACCCTTTAGATGGTCATAACTTTGATCCAAAGATTTAAGACTCCTAGTGGGACATCCAATTCTTAAATTGGGTTAAAGGCATTTGAACTTTGAAAGCATTTCAAATCTATTAAAAATGAAAAAATAGTGGTAACATTAGCTACAATGTTTTAGAAAATAAATGAACATTACAAGGGGACCAACTTGGGCAAAAAACATGTGTTCATTTTTTGGTACATTTGTATTATTTTGGGAGAAGTTTTTTTTTTCCATTTGGTTTCGTGTTTTGAAAACCACATATAAAATGATTTTAACACAATGCCTCTAGCACAATCCTTGTTGCCTCTCAAAAAAGAGTAATTTTTCCCAGAAATATAAATCTCTTAAGGCCACTTGGTACATTCCATGTTTGAAAATAAAGAAAATTACGAGTAAGGAATTAAATACATTTTTTACAACATACAAATGACCATGGCAAAAAATTTGCGTATAATAACACAAATAGACCACCAATTTTTCAAAAAGAATAAAGTCTTTAATGAACTTGATAATGAACTACAAAATTTGAAATTTGAAATTTCTAAAGCAAAGGCAAAAAACTTTATTGGAAAAACCAATTTCAAGAATATGTGTCATTCAATTTTTTCACATCAAATTACAACATACTCCAACTACCTCTGTGCACACTAAAAAACTCTACACCTAAATACCTTGAAACAACAATGGAAATCTAATCCTCAAAATGGTGGTCACCTTGAAAATAGTCAATTTCCTAAATTTACTCCAAAATTGATTGTACCTAATCAATTGATGTTTTTCCTGCATTCATCCATAGGCTTGAGCATCAATGGCTCAAAGGTATGACAACAACCTAGAAAAATTCTTCTAAAACAACCATCAACTGAGGCAGATTGGTCATCTGTGGTAGATTGATGTTAACACATTAGTGGGATCACACATGATTGCAAAGCAAAAATTAGATGTATAATATCACACTTTTGAAGGGAACACCTTCTGGTTTGCTGGGTATGTCAGCAGGGCTTTGAACATCTCCTGAAGCTCTTGCAATTTCCGCTTTTGAAATTCCTCCAGCTTTGTTGCTATTGGTGCAAGACACAATCTTGATGCTTATAAACCAAAGATATGTAAGATACGTTCTCCCACTTTCTGTTGTATATGAAATACTGATACACAAACACTAAACCATAGGAACATACATAAGCTAATGTGCATAAGATGACACAGATATATCCATACACCACATACAAGTGAAGCACATAGGATATCACTACACTTTATGACATACATTATTAAAGTTCTCCTCCAAAAATAGTAATACGGACAATCACGTCTGACTGAACTTTTTGAGCAAACTTGTGGCAATTGTTTTCTTTGCAAGTTGTTTGTTCTAATCTGTCAAGGCACTAGTTATGCGTTGTGCCTCTTGCTTTTTATATTTTACCTCAATGTGTTGTAAAGCAGCCCTTGTAGCTACATCTGCCTTCCACTCTCTAGCCTCTACATCAGCCTTTTCTTTTTTTGCATCAGCATTTTTCTTTGTCTGCAAGAGGATATTTGGACAAGTAGTTGATTTGACAATTTGAACCAAAAATCGATTAGGAAGCGATGAAACAACCAGGGAAACAAAAAGGAAATAGTACTTGCCAAAAACAATAAAAAACCAAACGGGAATATAAGCAAGAAACAATAGCAATAGACGATGAGGACGGAAAACTGCAGGCATGCAAATGACCAAAATAAGACAAGAAACAAGCGCGTATTGAACTTCAAAACTAGATCGAAATTGCAATGGAAGATTACGGAAAAAGAATGTCAAAAGGAGAGTCGAAAGATTGTAATAGAGCTTACCGGAAACAAGCAGAAGAGATGTTTCTCCTAAACATTTCAAGCCTGACAACCACAATAACAGTGCAGCATGAGTTCCTCTTCACTATGTTGCCTCTGTTTGGAAAGGCACCTTGGCCCTATGGTTCCAGTTCTGTGGAATGTAAATGTCTGAAGTCTGTAAGTCCCGTGTGTCTTCCAGGAAGCACCTAAGCAGTTGACTACTCACACAAGTCCAAGCCACTTGTGTTATCTGAGATGAGATTTGAACGTCTATGGAGATACTCCAGAGAATGGCAATGGATGGTATAAAAAGTATGTCCTTGGAAAACACCACAGGAAGGATGTCAGTCAAAAATATTTCAAGCTAATCTTAGTTCTAAGAATGGGTACGCCTTAAATGTTGTGGAAGTGCTGATGTAGAAACATTACCCTCCTGTAATCACTGCATTGTCACACACACTGCTGCCACTCTGCAGAATCATAGATGAAGTCTCTGCATTGCCTTTTGTCCTGCTCATATTTCATGATTATGGCTTTTGTTTCAGTGAGCAATACACTGAGCCAATTGTCAAATTGCAAAAATTACCAAAAATTGCAAGAAACTTCTTACAATTGAAGATCTCTTCCATATGCTTGCATTGCAACCATATTGCATTAGACAACGCAGGAATTAGAGAAATTGGTGGTTTTGCCTTGTGAAGTTTCATTTCTTTAGTTCCCGTTGTCTTCTCGACAGCTTGCTGATGCCGTTGAGCTTTTCGATGTTTCCAGACTCTCTCCATTCAAGACGTTTGCTTTTCTGTATTTGCGGAGAGTTTTTCACGCGCAAAAGACTGCACAACAAGATGTGCAAGAAAACAGCGCAGAACAAGACGCTGGAAGGAGTAGTTCTTCTGGTCTTATAAAAACTTATGATGGAAAGAGAAGATCGCATTGATCTCGTGAAGCTTTGACATCATCCATTGTGAAACTCCATCGTTGGCGTCACGGGGGCTTTTGTTTCTCCTTTTTTCCTCTTGTGGAACTTAGAAGAAGAAGCTGTCGTGATGAAGATGAACGACATGAGTGACAGGAGTGAAGAAGGATTTTATGGGACCAGGGGACACTAGCAGTCGAGAAACGAAAGCGGTAGTAGTAGGAATTGATAGCAACTCCTGCAATTGAGTTGCTGCTGCTGTTTCGATTTTGCGTATGAGCTCTGAGACTCCGAGTTCATTGATCTCGCGGGTGCAAGACTCGAGCACAGCTGCCGCATCTCTTGGAGGCTTGGAAAACAATTTGCTTGAGAAAGCTGGCAGAGGAGGAGAAGAAGGAACAACTCGAGACAGTACTTCTAAGACCGAGGAAGAACTGGCAGACATTCAGCGCTCGAGACAAGATTGCTAGAGGTTGATCCTAGAAGCAATATTGTTCTGTATTTCTCTGTTCATCTGTTGACCGGCGTCGAAATGCAAACTTAACCACTGCTATTGCTCAGAAGTAGACCCATCTGACCTTCTGAGCAATTTGGAAGAGCAGATAACCCAAGCCAAGCAAGAAGCCTCCAAAAGGAAGGAGGTCATTGAGAAGATGGAAAAGTGGATGTCAGCATGTGAAGAGGAGGGGTGGCTTGAGGATTATAACAAGGCTTGGTCCTAAGATGCATAACACTCAAGCTGACACAACTGAAATAGACACCATTAGCTCCAACTTCTTCCAGGCATTTGTAGTGAGGATGATCTGAAATTTTGAAGAGCTATGTGACCTCTTGCTAGCAGAATTGAATGGTTGTCATGGCAAATACTGAGCAGAAGATTGTTGATAAAACTTTGCTGTCATCATTCAATTTGGTAACGTTCAATTGGATGCAGGATGAAAACAGGTTTGCCAGCAAAGGAGCCCATCTGAATCTGAAATGTGCAGAATGTGCCATCAATAAACTTCCTGGTATGTCCTGACATGCTAAGTTTATCAGAGACCAAAATGCTGAAGAATCCATTGAACTACGTTTTCCAGAGTGCAAGAATCGTTTCAAAATGCTTGTGAGTATAGATTTTATGCAGACCAAAACCTTTTCTGTATAGATGAAAGGAAGTGAGCACTTTTATAGAACAGCTGTGTTATTCTGATACCAGTTTTTGCATGATGTTCATGATACCTGGTGGAGTCATTGACATTGAGGACTAAAGCTTGGGAGGAGGAACAGCAGGGTCACTTCATGTTTGATGGGGGAACAGTCTTTCACCATCAATTCTCAGAGCTGCAGAAATCTGTATTTATTGACCTTTGATGCAGCCACTCAATGCTTCAATTGACTGGATATCTACTCAATGTGATATCACATTGACTGGATATCACATTGAATGCTTAATACAGGTGAGACTGCTTGCCATGCTGGATGAGTGCAACTACTTGTGTTAAGAAAAAGATGAGTAGAAGCGTCGACTCAAGGTATGTACCAAATACCTCACTACTTTTGAACATCTGACATTAGTGTTATTTATCTATTTTGCATTCCCCAAGTTTCTTGTCTGGGAAAGTGCAGATCCAGTTGTTTGACCAGTTAGGGAAGGTCCTCTCCAGTAGAGTAATGTATGTGGGAGCAAGATACAAAGATGTTTTGAAATTTGGTCTGACTATAAGATCAGAAGAACATTCAGGAGCAAGTGATGAATGAAAAAGAGACATTGTTTGGGTCAAAGCCCAGTCTGATCAAGTCCATTACCTGCAGAAAGGCCCAATGGTGTATCCCACACCAGTGTGGGTGCAAATGGATCACAATCCAAGCATCGTCCTTCTTTGGGCAGTGCCATAATGCAGCCAGGGACTCTAGAAGCCCCACAAACAAATCCAACAGATGCCAATTCACGAATGAGTGGCAAGGACATGAAGCAGGATCGCACACAGCCTGCAGCCCCTCTGAACTATGTGAATCTAAATAAGGATGAAGTGGCTGGACTTGCCTCTGCAGGGGGATCCACTCCTACTTCCCCTTGGGATCAGTGGTCACCTCCTGCAAACTTCACACTTTCCTGGTAAAACAATTCTCTCCTCATGTGTTTCAACCTCAATTTCCCTTGTAGATATGTTTCTTAGTGAGTACAACTTATCACTTGGACTGCCTTGTGGGTTTAAAATATAAACAGTGTGTACTTCTGTAGGTACAAGGAAGACCATTGGTGCGTATGGACTATGGACAGTCCCAGGCAGTACCACAGACATCAGCGCTTTGTCTACCATTGTTGCCAGTTTCATTGTCAGGTGTGTACATACACACAATTGAAAAGCATTGGTGATTTTGGGAAAAAGCTCGGCACCAGCCTATGCCAGCCAGGCTACTTACATCTCAAATGTCTAGGATATCACCCAGTAACCTTTTTGTTCAAAATCTGGAGAATGAATACGAAGGAGGCCACTAGATTACTCTTTCAAAAGGTTTGGAGAAGAGGTCTTTCTTTCATGGGGGGTTGACACCCTGGTTTCAGCAGAAGGTCATCATCTGTGCCTTTCTAGAAGTAAGTTAAGTTACCCTACCAAAAGTAGATGGAGATGAAAGTTGTACTTGTATGTTCCATTGGACTCAGAATCAGGAACTATCTTGTTAGGCAGCACGTTTGCAAAAATGTTGTGTCAAATCGAACCAATGTTCCATTGCCTCTGCCATGGGTTTTGTTTTATGCAAATATATATATTTCAAAATCACTAAGAAGAAGATGCAACTATATTCTGATGCATGTTAGTGAACTCTTTGAAGGTCTGAACTATCCAAACCACCACACAAGAAAACAAGTACACACTCACAATACCCATCCTATTCAGTACTAATGTTAGTGATCCATTTGCATTTGTTTACTGGGAATGTTTTCTGACCAGAGAGGATCAACGCAATTGTATTTTATCATATTGCTATTGTGTAGCAATATGATGAAAACTCCCTCATTCAGAAACTACTTCATTTATGGTCCACAAAATTGTTTTCCTCATCCTCCAGATCTGTTGCTATTGTGGAAGATTTGCCACAGTTCATGTTATCTGATCATTGAAAGTTGTAGTAGCGTCAAGCTTTGCCAGTCAATAGCTGTTGTGTGTGGGAGAATGAGTTTGCCCACAAAACTTTAGAGATTATGACAAGATTTTCATGTATGAGTCCATTCTCATGGAATTCATTCATTTTGGTTTTGCTAGAATTGACACAATGACAGTCAGCTTTCCAAGTGTTGTGGAGTTGTTTCTGCAATGTCGCAGCTATGTCCTCCACTATTTTTGCACTCACTCATCAAATTAATCACAATCTTGCCTTTATACATATCTATGTAATTCATGAAAATTCTTTTGTTGAGAGTGACAATATTTCTTTTTTTGTTTTTGAAACTAGTTTAAATTTTAGTCTTCTTTTTGCTGATGGGTTGTAGAACCTGATCAGGATCAATGTTTTGGGAGATGTGCCTGTGAACATTTCATTCACTCCCCAGTTAACATCTCATTCAATGATATTGACTCAGTCAAAAGGGTTGGATCTCAAACATGTATATGTCAAATGTTTCATTGTCAACCATTGGATTTGCAAAAATTAGGGTTTCTCAAGCATGTGGGAGGGGGCAGACATATCCATACAAGAGTATGGATGATGGCTGGAGGATGTCATCTCTTGGAATGCCATGAGTTCCAACTCTTTGGAATGATCACCCACAAAGAAAGTCACTCAAAACTATATCAACAAATGCATTCTTTGTATCCTAGCGGTGTAGTTGGAAGCTAAGTTCAGATTAACATGACGGCATAAATATAATTGCAAAAATATTAGCGCCAAACTAGTGCGCCATGCTTTAATAACAACATTTACACTAATTTTGTGCCAAATTTTTTAAAAATAAATACGTGGCAAAATAACATGGATGCAATGTGGGGCATTCATTTGGTGTGAATTTTACACTGAATTTATGAGTGTTTATTGCATGCTAATGTTGTGGGAATATCACTTTGCATTGTTCTAACATGACATTAACATAGAATACGTCACCCACGGATTGCATGCCCATTTAGCATGACATTATTGAGTAGAACAAAGATGTGTGATTAATGTCATTGTCATGGTTGCTAATTACATGTTAATTCCACATTTCAAAACCAGCAAAATTAACACACTTTTATGAATGTACAAAATTCATGCCAATACTATTTATGTTTTGTTACAAGGTAAGTTTGTGATGTCAACACAAAGTATTTGTGCATGACATTTTCAAGAACTGACCCAATTAGGACCTCCACAAGGGTGAAAACACACTTGAAGGAGGTTGCCTTGAACAAGAAAATGTTTTTTGAAGGGTATTTTTTGTATTATTTTGGGGGTAGTTTTTATTTGATTTCATCATAAATGGATATCTATATACAAATAAACATATAAAATGGATTTTGATACAAAGGCCTCAAACATAATTCTTATTATATTTTCAAATGAAAATAATTTTTCAAAAATGGTTTTTCTCAACACACTTATGTTGATTTGAATGAAAAATTTGTCCAAATGTATTTTGTGAACTCACATGAATCAAACTTTTTAAGTTGTAATTGAAATGGTATAATCAACTCATATTCAATGTAAAAATAAATATTCATCAAATTTTGCAATTATTTGAATCAATTTTAAAGTATATTTTCACTTTGTAGTATATTGTTTCAAGTTTTAAAATAGTTTCCTTTGACAATTGCATTATTTGACAATTGAACTAAATTATTTTGAATATAATTTATGAAAGCCTCTTTTATAATGACTTGGTGGAAGGGTGAAAGCACACTATGATGATCCCCTTTGGGGTATCACATTATACTTTTTAGGGATGTGCATGTTTGAATGTATCCAACTTCAAACTTTTGAAAAAATTCAAATTTTTTTTCCATATCATGTTAAAATATAATCTAGGCAGTTTGTTATGAAAATTTTAAAAAATAATTTTATAAAGTGGGAGATTGGAATATATTTGTGGAAATAAATGTAGTTTACTTGTGTATTAAAAAACACAAATATACTCCAAAAATAATTTAAATTATTTTTAATCTTTATGAAAGTTGAAACATATTAAACCATGTCATTTCACATATTTTGAACCATGTTTGGGTACCATGTGATTGAATTGAATTTTTTCATTCCAAAAAATGAGTTTTTTTAGTAAAGATATAATAAGTGTGGCAAATTGAAAATTTGACAAATAATCACATTCACATGGAAAATGGAAAAACATAGTTAGATGAGCCATAATTCAAATTATATTAAAATTGGTTATTTTAATGATTAATGAACCCATAAGATTAATGCAATCAAAACAAGACAATGGCCCTATTATATCAATTTATACTATAAATATACCCATGAATCCTTCAATATAGATAATGAACATTTTTTTTTTAAATATTACATAACATTATTTTTGTAAAATAATAATTGTAGGGCCCAAAAACCAAATTGATACCTAAAATTAAATGTACCATACTTTTGGAACAATTATATTGTATGTATTATAATATGAAACCCAAAAGTGCTCAAAAGGGGATCATTATAATGTGTTTTCACTAGTGTAATTTTTCGCTTAAATCACTATGGGACTTTTTAAATGAAACATGTTCACTGCACCTTAATGATTTCACCCTAGTTAAAGTGATTTCACCCTGGTTAAAATTATTTCATTATAGGTCATTTTGTGAACATCATGTTTCATTACTAGTTGACATAATTCACTATAATATACTATGGTAAATAGGTTTACTTTGATGTTGTTGTTTTGAATATCCTAAGTTATTTTATGATATACCTTATGTTATTTTAAGCTATTTTAATTATTCTTACTTATACCCTAAATGATTATAAATTATAATACCCTTGGTTATACCCTAAATTATTATAGTCTATTCACCTTAAAGTATCCTAACTTATCATATAGGGTTTCAATTTTAATTTTTTTAATTAAATTATTCAATTAACCCTAGGCCATAGTTTAAGTTATTTTGATCTAAGCTAATATATGTTATTTCAAGTTATATCTTAAGTTATTCAAGGTCATTTTACATTATGTTATTATAAATTATTTTATCATATTAAGGTACAATAATTTGTAATGAACTAAAATAAAATAACATATGATATAATAATCAATAATAGTTTAAAATAAATTTTAATAAAATAGTTTAGAACAACCAAAAATGGTCTTCAGCAAAATAATTTAAAATAACCAATAATAGTTTAGAATAATTTTTTAAATAACCTACAATAAAATAACCAATAATAATGTATAATAGAATAATCAATAATAACCAATGATAAAATTATCATGGTAAATACATAATCTCTAATCCTATATTCTTATCTAAATCTAGATTGAACATGTCATCAAATTAATACTAAATAAACATGTTCATTCATATCTATTCATATCTAATTTTAAAATTAAAATCTAACAATGAAAGTATGATAACAAATATCAAAAACAATAAGTATGGCTATGAAAGTAAAACTTTGCAAAAATCAAAATGTTTTTTTTTCATGTTCCATTAAAACTCAATATTCTACAATATTCCCATTTCTTCTTCTTTTCCAAAGATATAAAATAATCTTATGTTTTATTCAAATTCAAACAGTGATAAAAACTTGTAATCTAGCTAGTAACTCTAAAACAGTAACTAAATAAATAGAAATATATTAATTAACTATTAACACTAATAACTAATCCCTTAATATTACCCCACCCATACTCTAAATTACGTCCCGAAATTTTAGATCAAAAATTTGTAAAAAAAATTAAGTCTTATGTTAGTTCTGATCTTGTGATTCACAAATCTAATGCTACTCTAACTACATTATAGTTTGATCTATATGTACTACAATTTATTATGCATGCGACTGTTCAAAATTAAAAATTCATTGGACTAATCTCAATCATTAATGTTTCTACCATTAGGATGATGACATGTGGCACACCATGGAACGTTCATTGACCATTTGACACGTGTTCATTTTAACATCAATTATATGATGGCACGTGGCAATCAAAGCCCACCTTTTTTTTAATTTTAAATTTTAATCAATGAAATCTAAATCGTTCGATTTATGGCTAATAACATGTTGACACGTGGTGTGTAGGTAAGTAGGTAATAATTAAACCCTATTAAGTAGGTTCACTTAGGTATGCAAGTAGGTTGAAAAGTAGCTAGGCTTAGGTTATAAGGGTAGGTTTAAAATCATTTGACTTTATTTTTAGGTTTAACCATTTCATAAAGGTCAAGTTTTTTTCATTCACTCATCCCCAATGGCACTTAATATTTGGCTACTACATAACTATTGCTCCTACTTATATACTAAGCCAAATAGAATTCGAAACCAAAGGATATGGGTTAAAACATTGCATTGCAAACCTCATGAACCAACCTAGTTGCACATTAGATGCAACTATTGTATTAAATTATATTAGCCAAGGGAAGGTTCTGTTGTTTTTGGTGTGAAAAACAAACTTGAATCCTTCCTCTTGGCACATCTAACACACTAAGAATCATTGAAAACAAATTAGAAATGAGAAAGTTATGGCCCCCCAAAATAAAGGGGGTCAAAAACTCCAAAAAAAAACTATTAAACACTATAAAGGCCGGTTCTTAAACACCCAAAAAGTTTATTTTATGCTATTTTGTTGTTATTAGAGTTCCACTATGATTTTTAGGACTTCAGGTGGCACTCCTATAGCATTTTAAATCGTTTAAAATGAACAAGAAATAAGAAAGTTATGAGGTTTGAAAGTAGGAGGGGTCCAAAGCAAAAAAATAAAACGTTTTGTAACTTGGAAAGCTTATTTTTCTTATTTTTCTTCTTGTTAGTTTTTATTACTCCTTTTCTTTTGCATTTCAAAGATGATTATAGGATATTTTAAATAATTATGATTACTTAATGAAAATATGATTTTAATATTATTATCTTGTTTAAATTATTAATTAGCTTAGGATGTTTGTATACTTGTAGGTTAATTAATGTAACCTATTTACATTAATATTTTAACATAAATAATAAAATTTAAATATATAATACCTATTGAGGATACATATTTTATATAATTGATTATCATGTAATTATAATAAACATTTAATTAATAATTATGATTATTTATAATAACATTTAATATTATCATATTAATTGATTTTGAAAAAAAATTAAATCAAATTTACATTTTCTGAATAAATATTCCAAAATAAAATAAAATAACATATTTAAACCATGGTTTAATTCAACTTAATTTAATTTAACATAATTTAGCCTAATTTAATTTAACAATTGTTAATTTTAGCCTAATTTGATTTAACCATACATATTTTA
>Ga0209611_10003522_pt1 | contig 27050 bp, 19 predicted proteins | sample S1TSphgellanicum_3_FD_187693 | JGI IMG/M metagenome (GOLD analysis project Ga0209611, IMG submission 187693) | Host-associated microbial communities from peat moss isolated from Minnesota, USA - S1T2_Fc - Sphagnum magellanicum MG (SPAdes) (version 2) | ecosystem: Host-associated > Plants > Peat...
AACATAAAATATAAGTTAGAATAACTAAAGTAACTTAAAATAATATAGGGTATATCATAAACTAACATAGATAGAATATTTTTAAAAACATATAAATAAACCTATTTGTTATAGTAAATTGTAATAGTGAATTATGTTAACTAGTAATGAAACATGATGTCTACATAGTGATATTATAGTGAAATAATTTTAACTATGTGAAATCAGTAAAATGCAATGAAGTTATTTCACTTTTAAGGTCCCATAGTGATTTAAGCTAGTAAATTACACCCCACTTTGGTAGTAGTGATTTGGTGGCATAATCCATTACCACCATAATGTACTTATTCCTTATGTACTTTCCCACTAGTTATACTGGACCAATAAAGTGTAATCCCCATTTCATGAACGGATTTGATGGTAGTGCCATCACTAGTTTTGCTACAATGAAGAAAGTAAGGTCCCTATTTTCTAACATTCATCACAAGAATTGCAAAAATACAAAGTGTCTTTATAGATGGTAGGCCACTAATGGCATGCATCCAAATTTTTTTAAACAATAATCTCAACAAAAAAATGGCCTCTTCCCACCCCCTTGTGTAATTAAATGAAGATAGTAGTGGCCTCATTAAGGTCTAAGCAACATCTCAAGACTCTATCTTGGTATAAGCAATGTAGGTTACCCTCTAATAACATGAAGTGTAGGGCTTTCAACATAATCCTCCTTTTGTACTCCAAAGGGTAACTGTAAGGGAATACCCCAGTGTGAAGGTAGGTCTTCACATAGGCAACTAGTCAAGTTGTATAGTAAATAAAGGGGCATTTACCATCTGGTTGAGTACCCCTTATGGTTTTGAGTGGTGAAGGAAACAAGATAAAACTTTTGCCACCAAATGAATACACCCTAGTTGGTACATGATGATAAAATCATATTCCAATGGCAACCGTTTTGCGATTCTATTGAATTTTTGGTTTATTGATGAGGTAGGTTAATGTCATGTGGTCCACATAAAAAACAAATTTGTTGTTGAAGAGGTAGTGGTGAAATTTATGTAGGGTGAAACCATGGCTAGCACCTTTTGTTGTGTTTTGGTGTAATTTTGTTCTGTTGAACTCAACAATTGTGATGCATATGCATTGGGTTGAACATAGTTACCATCCAAATTCTAGGCCAACATGGCTTTTACTGCCAAGGTAGATGTGTTTGTATGTACATGGAATTCCTTTTCCAATTTGGGTCAATTAAAATTGGAACCTCTACATATTTCCACTTGATGGTCTCCCATGTGTCTTGGCACTTTCAAGTCCAATTCAACTCCTCCAACTTCTGCATTAGTTTTGTGATTGGTGCCATAATGAAAGAAGTTTTTTTCACAAAACATCAGTAGAATTGTGCTAAGTTGTTGAAGACTTGGATATCATGAGGGTTATTTGGAATGGGCATTTTGACAATCATTTTTACCTTCTTGGGATTTGGTAGCTTCCCCTCCTTTGAAACAATGAACCTTAGTGTCATGCCCGAGAACACCATAATGGCACATTTTTTTAGGTTGCAACTTATCTCATACTCCCAACACTTTTCAAAGCACTTCCGTAATTTGGATAATTGTGTATCCACATCATTAAAGAAGGCGAAATCATCCAAGAAGAGTTTCATAGTCATCCAAGTAATCCTTGAAAGCTTTACTCACCGCTTTTTGGTAGGTAGGTGGCACATTTTTGAATCACAATGGCATTACCACCCAAACAAATGCTCCCCAATCTGTAATGAATGCCATCTTGTAATGGCCCTCGAAGGCAATTTGAATTTGATGGTATCTGGAAAAACCATCCAAAATGAGTACACTTCATGACCCACTACTTTGTCCAAAATTTCATTCATGAAAAGTAATGTGTATGGGTCTTTTTTGGTGGCGGCATTCAACTTCTAGAAATCAATGCATATGGGCAATTCTTCTTCGATAGTACCACAATTGGTGATAACCAAGCTGCTTGTTCCATTGGCTTGATGCAGCTAGTTACCAACTTGTCAAGGTTTTGTTTGATAATCATTGCATGGTTGGGATTCATGCAATAATACATTTGGTGTGAAGGGGGGATGGTAGTGTCCAGTTCAATTTTGTGCTCTGTAATGTGAAGTGGGATCCTTCTAAGTTTTTTGTAATTCCATGCAAACACATCCATAAATTCTTGCAATAGATCCTTTGTTGCTACTATTATCATCCCCTCTAAATTAATGTTCAACTCGAGGTATTTTGGATCCTCTATTGTCCCCATGTTGATCTTTTGAACCTAAATGTCTTGGGACAAAGTTCATTTTGCAATTTTAAGAATCATTACCTTCTCCATTGTAGGTTGATCTCAACCACCTACTGTTCCTAGTTCATGCTTAAACTAGATCTATGGCTCAACTACCACCTCATCAAGGAGAGTAATCATCCCAATGGAAAATAAGTCTGGTTCAAAGGAAAGCAAAATTTCCTCCTCCTCATATGTTACCCCCTCCACGAAGTTGTAATTGTCTATCATTTGTGGTTGTCTAATTCAATTACTTAGAAATAGACATTGTTTTAACAATGCCATTACCTTTTATGGTGACCATATTGGTTCCGCAATCATGGATCACCTTGGCATTTCATAACCACAAGTCTCATAGCAACATGGAGTAGGTAGAGTTTATTGCCTTGTTGTTCATGATTGTGAAGGTAATTATGTATGGTATGCCATGAATTCTGATCCTAATATTGGGAACAATTCGTGATGGGTTTATTGAATGAGAAATTAGCCATTTGTAGGTTGAATGCAACTGGTTGGGGGGGTGGTAATCCTAATTTTTTCCTTAATCCATATGTTATAGCATTCACCCTTGACCCTCCATCCAAAAGCGTCTACCATATAAGGATGGTCGTGACTTCCTATTGCTTGGTGCCCTACCTTCCCACACAACTTGCACCGTGATGGTGGGCCTTTGTGCATATATTTCCCTTTTATTTTTAGCTAGTAGTAACCATCCCCCAATTCATTCTAAGCATTACCCATGAACTAAGAAGGTTGGGACATATGCAAATTGTTAGATCTATTTTTGTGAGGGTAGACAATGGCTATACCTTCATTTGATGGTCTTAGGGAAGGTAGTTCTACCACTTCTAAACTCTTGCCCTTAGATGGTCATTTAAGTTTTTCAAGCCTTTTCAAGGCCTACTTCATCTCATATTCTAAATTTGGTTCTACCACCTAATCCTCAAAGGTGGCTACAAATGAAACTCCCATGGTAGTCACCGTAGTATGGGGTCTCGTGAAGTGCAAATCACGAGCTGCCCTCTAAAACCCTCCTTGTAACCCTCCATGGCTACCCCTCGGTGCATATGGGCATAAGCATGGTAAAGTATGCTAATTGGAAACAATTGATGTTTTTCTGGAAAGTATTCATAAAGCATACTTCAATGTATTGATCCATGAATATTATTTGAGTCAATGATCAACAATTATAAGTTATTTGACTTTATTGCATAATATTGAAGAAACACATGTTTTAATATGCATTAAAATACATTTTTTTGAAATGCAAGTATCGAAAGTATATGTCATAATTTTACAAAATTAAATTACAAGTACATGAAAGTACAACGTCAATTATAATTATTATATTTTCAAGTTGATGAAGGCTTAGTGTGTATGGATATAGTTTCAACTTTTCATATTTTAGTCATAATCTATCAAAATTTTAATGTAAAAATATTTTGGAAAATTTGAATAACCAACCAATTTAGAACATATTTTTAATCCATTTTTCTTATATAAAAATTCCTCAAACTTTATATACAACCTACAATACACTCAATGAAGTGTTCTATGATTTCAAAATGCAATTTAAATAGGTTTTAAATATCTTTTTAAGCGTAAATTTTGAAAAGAAAATTTTTTTTGAAATTAAATTTTTTTAGGATTACTTTTTTTGGCATACTTTATTATGTTTGGACCCATATACCGTCTCCTCCTCCATTTCTTCATCTTGAAATCTTAAAGTTTTGGTTTGGTTTTGTTCTACTATTGTCTATGCCACCTACCCTTGGGAGTAGCCAATTAATAAATGTACTTAAGTGGTAGAACCCACCTTGTCCTCCTTCGGTAATTTTTTTGGCTTGTTTTCCAACTAGAGAGTTGTTATTTCCATTCTTTTTTTCATTGAAACTTTCCGCCCTTGACCCAATATCTTTCCACCACAAGTGATACTAATAGGTGGCATTTACCTCTTGGGTCTCTAAAGGTTTTTCCATCTTAACATTAGGCATGGAAGTGCCCATGGCTATCGTCTAAGATGACAATACCTCTTTTGTTGCCCTCTCCAAATAACTTGCATTTAACATTCCCAACTCTTCTTTCAAAATTTGTTCCATTCTTTTTTTATATCATTTTGTTACTGCACGATTCATGGTTAGAAAACAACCTTCATTTCTTCATGAAAGTAGAAAAAAATTATTTTTATATTAGCTATTTAATAGTAGTTATCGTCCCCCTCATTGAACCCCTATAATAAAATTTTAAAATGTTGAATTATTGTTTTATCTTATGATTTCTGGTTGAATATTAAGTCTTAGGTCCTTTTGTCTATCTCTCTTGGGTAGTGGTACCTTCAATTCCTTGCTCCAATTCTCGTTTCTTTTAGATACCCTCCTTTCAAACACCCTCTTAGTCTTGTTTTACAAACTATCTTATCTTGAAGGCTATGTTACTCTATTTGCCAACAGTGAGTTCCCCCTTATTTACCTTGAAGAACCTAAACATCATTCTCATTAATCCAACACTAGTTTCATCGTTAAAAAATTTCCAAATATGATCCATGGGATGGTCACCAAATGTTAAAGGGTGAAATTGCGACCCTCGAACGAGGAGGCAAGGTCAATGCCTTATTACTCAACAAAAAGAAATTAACCTTATTAATTTATTTTATTACATCTACTCAAGTAGTAAATAAGAAGTCACACAAAGAATAAAGGAAAAAGGTAAGGGTTTATTGTCCAAGAACAAACCTACCCTCATGTAAGTAGTTCAATCCAAGGTTATAAGGGAAAAATTAAAAGAAGGCCAACATGAAAAAAAAGTAGAAGTTGAAAATAGTTACTTTCCAAGGTTCTACAATATTTTTGATGCCGCTTGATGTTGCTTTGTTGGGGTTTACAAACCTTCTGTAGCCATTGTCCCATCTCCATCATGCTTGCAAGCTTGCTAATGGCTCTGCCTATTGCCTATAGTTATTCATGAGACTTCCTCCATGACTTTCTATTGTTTGTAGCTGTTGTATTCCCTCATAGCCAATGCCTATCGCCTGTAACAAAAATTTTTAGCTTACAGGTGGTTACCTGTTGGTTTTTTCACTTTGATTTCTACCATTGATATGGGCTGCTACCTTCTTGTGGCAACCAGCTACTTACCCTTCCAGAGGCTACTAAATTGTATGCCTTTTGTTCTTTATTTTAGAAGGAATGTAGACTACTAGTTCAAGAAAACATACTTACTTATACAATCTCCAATTGACATACCTACCACATTTGTTAATAGAATAGAGACACAATACAAGAGACAAAATCTTTCAACCATCTTCCATTAAAATCACACACAAAATACATACACATTCCCCAATGAGCTCTCCATTCCCACAACTTCTTGCCAAAGTATTGAATGCTTTAGAGAATTTCCCAACACTTTCTTTAATCCTCTTTCTTCACAAACCATACAAGGGCCATGTTGACCCTTAGAAAATAGGGCCCTTATTCTAATTCCTTCCTAAAAATCTCCTAGATGGTTGGGTGGAATACCCCCCAACCACTCATTAACATGGGTTGTTTAATTCCACTAGCTTCACTCCTTAGATAAGAGATGATAAATTTACCACTAATAACTATTAGTTATTAAAAGGCCTATGGAACTAACTAGTTTAAAGTTTTCTACCTGTTAACACAAACCTTAAAAAATCTCATCATCGTTGATAGGATTTTTTTTAAAGACTGTTGATTTAGGTTGTTATTCTAAGATGAACATTTTCACATTCAAAATATGACAAAATTAAACTTTTTCCATTTTTCGCAATGATTAGATATTATCCACTTTTCTAAATGTTGTAGATTGATCACCAACTCCAAATGTCTGCATATAGATTGGGATGTGTTTGATGTGAATGTTTCCAACCTTTTGAAGTGCCAAAACTATGGGGAGGCATAATGTTTTACATACATGACCAAATTGTGTGAAATAAAGCACTATGGACATGTCTAGAGATGGAGAACAAGATTACTTCAGACTCTTAGACCAACTAAGGCCTTCTCGCCACGCCATGAACAACTGAGACCTTAAATGTTGGTGTTGGGGTGTACTATCAAACCTTGGAGGATGCATTGTAGTGTGAGTGGTTGAAGTGAGAAACAATTTCATAATTCATTCAGAGAAAATTTGTAGTGTATGTGGAGGGCACCTTATATCCATCAATTTCCCTCGTAGAAATTAGGAAGGATATTACACTACTCCTCTAGGATGGGAGGGAAATTATGTCTACTCATAGGTGTAAGGACCCTCCCACTTCATATGCCTTGTGACCTACATATGGTTCATGGTAAATTTTGCCTTGTGCTTTCTGATAAGTAAAGCCCATGGGTGGGGGGCATTCCCAAAATGCGGGGCCAGACTCAGCTATTGCCTCATCCTAGGCCCTTTATTTTGAGAATGCCCCCCACCCATGGGCTTTACCCTTCAATAATTTTGTTACAAGATGCCTGTGGATTTAAGTAGTTGCCGAAGCATTGCTCCCAGTAGCTTGGAATTCTGTTTGAGGTTGTTGTGTTGTATCAAGCCCCATCTGCCTGGGCTCACAACATGGCAAAAGCTGGTCCGAACATGTTCGCACTCGTACCTACACAGGTGATGTCAGAGTGGTCTGATGACTTCTGCCGCTGTCCAAAGACGAATAAATACCGCCGTAGGACTATGAATTGTTCCTGTCTAGGTTCTCTAGTTAGTTAAGTAAAAAGTGTGTCAGGTAAGGCGAAAGAAGCGGCCGCCTGAGGCAGCAGCCAAGCACGGTCTTGATTTTGGTAACGTCCAACGTCAAGTTCTTGCCACAAAATTTAGACAGACCAGATGATCCACACAAAACAGAGGAGCCCTCCAATACTGGAAGATCCTTTTTGCAGAGAAACAAAATTTTGCAGAGGTAGCATTCCATTTTACAACTTGCCCTCCCCCTGACACTGGATTTTTGGGGCAGGTCTTGAGGTGTTACAAAAATTTCTCAAGTTGCCAATTTGAAAAAAAAGTCTTCCGTAGGTGAGATTGCAAAAACTTGAGTGTTTTGGGAGTTTTGTAGTTGTCAAATTTCGAAAAAAATATAATCAAAATGAAAATCGCCAGAATTTATCCTCAGGTATATTAGGTAGCCAAAAATATACAAGGATGCTAAGTTTTTAATTTCATATTTTCTTATTGCCAAATGTGGCTAAATTGTATTATGGACGAGAGCCACTTGAGCACCATGACAAAATTGAATGAATTTTTTAAAAAACCTGGGAATCACACTGCAGACCAGCAGGTTATGGGTGAGTAGCCAGACATTTATTATAGTTCCATAAAAGCCAATAACACTGCCACTATGGAAGTTAAGTCATTAGTTATGAGAAACCAGATATTCGTTGCACATTGGAAGGCCTTCAATTTCCTCTCAGAACCTATTCATCACTGATCTTGCACTTTTTATTCCTTCAATACTTCTGAGGTGGAAAGACTCACGTTGGCCGGATGTTGAGTTTTGATCCGGTTATCAAGAGAGTTGAGGGCAAGAGTTGTGAACTAACCAACCTTGCCTGACATCTCCTTTGTCTTGTGTTGTGTAGCACGATCACTGGTGACATGTGATATTTGGCTTGGCAAAGCAGTTGGAATGAAGAGACCAAAAGTTATGGTGTGAAAATTATGCATAAAAGTCTACCTAGACATTGTTTTGGGTGATCTCAATAGGGTGTTGCAAGAACAAAACCTTATTCATGATAGGTGGGTACTATTAAAAATTTGGGGAAATTGGTAATTGAGGGGTATTGCTTAAGCAAGCAAATTGGTAATAGATGGGTCTCAGAAAGACTTTAAAATCTATGGATAGGAAATATAATTTCACAAATACCCTCCCCCATTGGGTATAAAAATAGGATGATCCAACCAACATTGGTATAGATTCATGTCATTACTTATCTACCTCATCACAATAGCTTCCATATAAGACAAATTTATGTGAGAAAAAGTGAATAGTCCCCAGTTAAGATAATTTATGTGATGGTTGTGATTTTTCACATGTGTACACAATTGTACATCAATATTTTGGTTTACAAGCAAAAATGTAGAAACTATTTAAATAAGTTTCTATGAATAGCTAATCATGAATTTTTGTAATACCTTACAGACTATGAAAATCCAAAATTATCCTTTGCCAAAAAAAATTCCTATTACACACTCCTTTTTAAATCCCAACCTTGAATGAACCCATATTTGATTCTTTTAATAACCTTCAATTCCATTTTTTAAAGAAATTACAGAATCAAAGAACAGTTGGTTCTGCTTTTTTTTCCCCTTCTAAATTTCCATAATATCAAGAACCTCCAATTCCAAATTTTTTCAGAAAAATTCAAAGAACCAATGGTTTTCACAGAATAATTGGTAAGAAAAATAATTGATAAGAAGTTTTGTAGAAGGACATTTGATCAGTTCTCAGATTCTTTTAAAACTGTGATTATATGTCAGAATTGGTTGTCACATTTTCGAGAACTGTATATCAGAACCAGTTGTCAGATTTTTGAGAACCGTGGTCATAAATCAGACTGGTTTTTTTTTTTAAAAATTCTGAGAGCCAATGTTACATATCTTTGAGAACCTCTGGTTATTAGTTTCCATTTCTGATAACCGCCCAACACTGGTGGGGACCAAGTTAATGACAATTCATCCTTCGACAAACCTGACAAGATCAGCAGATAGGCATGTGTCACTCACTCTCTTGAGTCTTGACATGATTTTGCCAGTGAGTTCCCAATTGTTTTCCAGTCTTGGAGGACGGGGGGGGAGGGGGACCAAAAATTCTGGAGTCCTCAGTAATTAAAGAAATGAGCAATGATGATCTGGAGTTGATCATGTTTCCTTCAATGCATCAACATGAATGAATTAACTGTTTGTATCCTGACTTACTTGGAGTTTGCTCACGCCAGCTAGTTCTCAAAAGGAGCTGGCCAGTCATTCATCACTGGAAGGACCCAAAATGATTGCTCACTCCCGTGAGCCACATTATTCATCTCTACCCAAGCTGTTATTTAATGTAGAATTGAATAATAAGAGCACCTGGGTAGAGATGAATCTACAATTATTCATCTCTCTTTCCTCCTCTCCTTTGAATTGAAAGTGATGATCATATGATGAGAGACACAGAGTACAGTTTGTTGTATTCTGTTATTCTTTGTCTGCCTTCCTCCATCTCTTCAAATATTGTGCCAAATTCCATTCTGCTCTAAATCTGTCAGATAATTAATTGGCCCCAGCTTGTCTTAATTTTTTTAATACTCTTTGATTTTATCAGATATAAATCCCATATCTTAAAACTTGGAATCCCCCAACAAGGGTTTCCTTTCTTCAATTTGTTTTTCAAGCTATAGCATCAATCGGCGAGCATCCCAATAAAGATTTAGCATTAACTGCTAGCAATTATTGCTAAACCTATCTGAACAGTAGAATCCTGGTGATAGAGACGTCTGTGTTCAATTTTAGGAATTTTTAATTGTAGCCAAAGTGGTGATTGTCTATAGGAAGATGTAGAAAAAGTGGCTATCATGCATAAGAAGATTTCGTCAAATTTGGCTATGAATCAAATATCGATTACAAATCTTCAATCATCCTTCTATATTTTGGTTGCACACTGAAAACCAAATATAGAAATCTGGCGATCATCATTATTTTTCCCCTTGCATCTAACAATTGAAAACCTCCAAATCACTTAATTTTTGAAGTTTTAAATTTTAATTTCTCTTTTTGGAAAAATTTCACCACTTTAAAAATAGCTGGATAGAGTTCCCTCCCATTAAAAAATCAGTCAAAACACGGGAAAAAATTCCACCAGAAATTTATCTTTTTGAAAATTTGACAATTATTCCTTTGAATATATATATATATATATATAAACCCTATATATTTAGGTCGAGAATTCACCACAAAAACGCGTTCATCCCAACCTTAAGGCTTGCAAAGATGTTATGCACATGAATAAAATGCAAGCTTTTGGATAAAGATGAAATGAAACCAGTCCCAACAACAGTAGTATTATGTGATGGCAGCAAACCACAATTCTGAAACCTCAAAGTTGGCAAGATGGTTGTAAATCTGAAAGAACTGATTGGAAATGCCAACTTCTTGGTGTGAAAGACAGAAATTCGACACGATTGGCCATAATGAAATTCTCTTCTGTGGGAGGTTCTTATTCCTTTCTGAATTGCTTAGGTCACCTATGATCACTACTCACTATATCCTTGGGGACATACAGGTCTTTCCCTAGAGAATGATGTATATGCTTATGCCCAAATTCATAACCTTGAATTTTCTATCATTATGGCATGTTATTCATAAATTTTGAGTGTGATTTCTCATTTGTTCTACATAAATTTAACTGTCAATTTATTATCATTTGATGTTTAACCTATATGTTTAATACAATTGACCAAAGTATGTGCATTGTGTACCTTGGAATTAAACCAAGGCCTATTGGGATTCAAAAAATGACATTAATATCTAATGTTGTTGAAAACATAGCTCCACTTTCCAACATAAAGTTGGGATGTGGAAATTTTTTCAAAATTATTATTTCTCAATACAAATGCAAGAAAAAAGGTACTATAGACTTCCATAACATTTGTATCAAATGTATGAATTGCCATGTTTGGAAACATCAAATTTTCCACTTTAGACATGAGAGCTCCTATTTATCTGACTTATCTGTCTTGTACACCACAGCCAAGCCTTGAGAAATACTAGGCTCATCTTTCCAATTTTCCCATACTGTGCTCATGATATTGGGTAACACGCATCACAAGATTGCTTGACATTCAATTCATGTATGAAAAGCATGCAATCAAAATTGACAAACAATAATGGGGAACTAAGAGGAGCTTCATAATCAAGCAAAGCTAAACTTTGCAAAAGAATAATCCTGTACATACATACCTCATTGTCCTAAAATGACAATACAATTGGTCAGCCAATGCCTATTTTCCATGTGGCATGTGGTAAGTTGGATAACCACATGACCACTAGCTTGCATTGTTATTTTCCTTTCATATACTGTAAAGAACCGCCATCAAACCCTTTGTATTTTTTTGTTGCTTCTTAGGTGTAACTTTGAGTGGGGTCTTACAACTCACACAAGATCCTATTGCCCAATTAACAGGACCTCACACTTTTCCAAGAAGGAAAAACTCGAGAAGGAAATCTCAACATTTCTTACCAGCCTTGGGACGAGAGCCCCAATTCCTGGAAGATACAAAATTGCATCCAGGTTTTGGGGAGGTTTTGTTCAAGGCCCACTGTGGGCATATTATGTGAACATGGCCACACGAGTTAACATGTTAGCTTGAAATTCATGTCCTGGAATGGAGTTCATTTCATTGTGGGTCTGCTATATAGGCATGCACTTGGTATCAGCACTGGTATCCACAATGGTAGTAATGACCTTAGCAGGCTAGTATGACCTAAGGCAACACAACCTTTGTAACACTATGAGTAGAGTACTGAGCGAATATTAACATTATACTGGTTTTTAAAAATCTGTTTCAATACTAAGTATATACTTGCCTTGTAGTAGCCATAGATCAGTATTGGACCCAATGGGACCAGTGTGACCTGAAAGTTAAGTTTGTAAAATTCTGTAATACCAAGACCATGCTGGTATGTACAAATGAAACACTCCTTAGTTTCATATGCAAGCAGCATATTAGGCAATTAGGGAGGTTTGTTCTAAGGGAACAAATGGGCTTGGTGACTGATCCCAAATACTTCAGCTGTCAACATTTTGGGTGACAGCCCATATTTTAAAGTGGCAAGCTGCGATTGGGTGGTTCACAAATACCCTCTCTAAAAACTTTGTCCCCTCCTTGACCATGCCAGATTAATCAATTGAAATATTGAGAAACATTGGGGTCAGTCCTGCATGTAACATTGTTGACAGCACATTCTGCTTCAGTGGAGAATGCAGCCAACTCCAGCATGCATAGTTTACTTTGTTGCTTTGTTGAACCCTACTTTACTTCGGTACCACACTAAGCATATGCTTAAGGGTGTAATCAAAAGGACCCCACCCGGACACCTACTTTACTTTAGTTGGCTGCCCAACTAACTGATTGAGGGAAAAAAAATCATGCTTCCCCCTTTGGTTGCAAGTCTTTGATATTGAACTTATTAGCACACTGGGTGATAGTCCAGACAAGTGTAGGACCCAGTTATCAAGCCAGTTATTAATAATCTACCTGTTGGTTGATTTTTTTGATAACCAGTTCAATTGATAACCTTCAAGTATTAAATTTTCAGAATCTAATGACCTACTTGGATAACCTGATTACCATATAGGTAGGTTATCAATATTTAAACACCAATACACATTATTTTTAAACAAGTGTATAACTGGGGGGTCAATTGATGGTTCTCAATTGGTTGTTTGAAAACCTACCCTTGTGCATAACCAATGGTCATTAGTTATTACCCAAATTTTGATAACTCACTTAGCACCCCAAAAATTGATTGATAACCTGTGTGGTCCCAAATATTTAAAAATGAAACCTACACAATAGTTATTAAAATAAAGTAATAACCAGCCAACACTGGTCATCAATACATGATAAAAGCTATTCATACAGTGGTCAGAACTAGAGGTTTTTCCAGAATTAGGGGTGAGAACCCCTAGTTTCACCAAAACAGCCATCGACCACAAAAGTGAAGATCAATGTCAACATAGAAAAAATGATGGGATTGAACTTCTTTATATCCAAAACTAAGCAAAACTGGAATTTGGACCCTACTTTTATTGTGCTTCAGGCACAACATCCAAGCGCCTTGCCTTTATTATCATGAGATCATATGAAATGACAAAGTGGTCTTCAAATTTTCAAAAATTGGTGCCCACTTTACATGACTTTTACCAATGTAATCTGACTAGGCACTGGGTTAATTTTTGCACTCATCTTTGCCCATCACACATCAAATTCATGTCAAAATCGATGACAACATGTTGAAAGACATGATCAAATAATCTTTAACCCACTCATAGATAGACCACACAAATGTTGCCCCTCAAAAGAGATGTGAATGAATAAAATACTGTCATTGCTTTCATGTTATTCTTTCTCACACAACAAGCAATTTCAATGAACCATAGTTACACTGGTACTATGGTACAAACCACAAAGGTTTTTGGGTTGCTTCCAAACATTACAAATATATTAAACTTTTTCAACATAAGAACGAAAATGCAGCAATCGTACAAGCAATTTGGGTATAATAATTTTATTCAAGATGAAAAATAATAATGCAGGATGAATTTTGAATGAATCATCAGCTCCATTAGTATTATGGTACAAATTCTGAAGGTTTTTGGGTTATTTTTAGACTTCTAGAGTCTTTTTTTCCTGTAAAAGCAGGAAAACACAACAACTTGGGTATAATAAAGATATAGGATGAAAATGCAATATGGGGGATGAGATTTTGGATACTTTTCAAAAAAAATACATTGACCTTGAATAAGGTTTGAAATTATTTTTATTCCCACTTTTAGTGATAAAACTAGTTTCACCTTGAATTTGTGTAATTTTATTGTTGTTGCTATATCTAAATCAAAAATTTGAGGAATCATGTGCAATAAATGAAAACTTTCGGTATTTGACACACATTTTATATATATATATATATATATATCTTTTGCAAATAAAAACATTTGGGACTCCAAGAAGGGTTGGGAGTGAAAGATGAATGGCAAGGTGATTTTAAGGATAAATTTATTGTGCTTAGACTTAACCAAGGCCTCTAGTCCAAATTTAACATTTCTTGGGTTTAAAATAGCCTCAAAGAGGTTTTGACCAAAAAGGTGAAACTATTAGTGTAGGTGCTAATTCAATTTAGCTCATAATAAGCAAATGATCAAATTCCAAATGATTCCCAAAAATTCTTGAATTGTTAGGTGTGTTAGTTTAATTGTTTGGCTAGGTGTAGTTAGTTAGGGATAAATTGAGTTTATTTAATTGTTTGAGTTTTTATCTTAAACCAATTTAAGTGTGAACAAGATTTTGAATATTTTACGAATGAGATATAATCTTAATTTGTGTAATTTTCAAATTAGTTTTGTTGATTTGATATTCTAGCACACTCTATTATTATATGCAAGTTTTTATGTGCTTTGTACATGGTCCTAGTTTTTGTATTTTTGTTTGGGCAAGTGTTGGGTTTAGATTTTTATTTTCATTCAAGTGAATGACCATTTTGGTGTTTGGATATGATGTTCCATTCATGGTATTTTCATGTTATGTTTTGTATGTGTGATGACAACAATAGTTCTAGGCATTGACATAGAAGTGCATGACAAAACTTTGCAACTCACAATAAACATTGAGTGATTGAGTGAAATGGTTAGGATTCATGTAAAAAGCATAATTCATGGTATGCCTTGTGTGAAATAATGGAACTTGATTTTTATGTGAAGCAACAACCTCCTTTGTCCTTTGACACTTGGGACAAATAATTCTGTTGCATCGATGGGTGTATCATTGTGCAAAATCAATGCAATAGGTAGATATTGATTGAGCACCAATTTTACAAGAATCAAAGAATAAATATGTGGGATGGACATCTTTGATTGACTATTTCCTTTGGCATGGGAGATGATGGTTTTGGAGCTTGTTTTTCTATTCACTTACATTCACATTTTTTGTCATTAATTTTATAATATTTGATTGTATGTGACATTTTGAATAAATGTGATGAATTGAGGAGTTCCTGATGTTGAGGATTGTGATATAATGTTGCCATTTGCAAGATGTGCTTTGATGTTGTTGATTAATAATCTTCAAGTTCATCCCTTTTCTTTGGTTCAAAATTAGGGAGTTGTTTTTACCTCTTTTTAATTCTAGCCAGGTTAAAATTGAACCAACTTGTCAGAAGGTAGGTTGAACTTGGGGCAAATCATATAGGCTGTTGGGACTGCCTTGGGGAACAACTTGGGAACTTCGAGAACCTGATGAGAACCCCATGGAACATCATGGGAACAAAGGCAAAAACCAAAAAAATCCCCCCTCCACCAATAGTGTTGTGGCTTTTGAATTAGTGACTACATTACTCAGGAAATGTTGGATGTACAGTTGGAGACCCTTTACTTTAGGACGGGATTTTCATCATTTAAAATAATCAAGAAGCAAGAAGCAACCCTAAACAAATTGGGGTCTTTACTCTTTACCAAAGCTGGGAGTTGCTGCTCTCTTTTGGAACCTAGATCCTAGAGCGAAGGGTTGGGTATATGTAATACCCTCAGGGCCAGGGTGAAACCAGCACCTTCTGGTACCTTCAACTTCTTGAGTCAGGCCTCTTAGAGCTAGTAATTAATGAAGGAAATGCTAAATTTGGACTCAAAGACCCTGGTTTAGTCTACAGATGGGATATCTATAATGCTTAGAAGCAAATCCAAAAACACTTAGGGTTTTCACCTTGGTACCAGTGTAGTCGCAGTTCACCCTAGTTACCCTTATCAGTGGTTCTCACAAATTAGAAAAAGCGGTTATGACCCTTGACCAGTGGTTCTCAAAAATCATAGATATTGTTTTGTTTATAGCCAGATTTGGCTAAATCTTCCTATGGATGATTGTCTCTTCTTCTACATCATCCTGTGGGGGGATTGTCAGTTAGGCTGCATATAAAATTCATAAAAATGTATTGATTTTTCTAGTATAAATAGAGAGCACCTTGCAAAGCTTTTTCTTTTTCTATTTGCAAGGCATTTCAAAATAACAGGACACCTGCTACCAACATACATTCCATTTTCTTAAATGCCCCACAATTTTTTTCATTTTTATCATGATGGGTATCACATGAAAAACTAAATAACCACAGCATAGGTCCTTGCGCTTGGTAAGAGGTCCAAGGCTTTACCAGCATAAGAGCCCACCTGAGGCCTATCCTGCACAGCACAAGGTGAAGCCCACGGCCCAACACTGGATTTGGGATGTCTACAGACTCTCATCATTCAGGAGTGGCATCAATGGAAGGAAGGGAGAAGGGACCGTTATTCTACCTGGGAATGTAAATACAGAAATGCTGCTAGAAAAGAAGAGGCCCAGCAGCCGAAAAGGAGCCCGATCTTCTTCTTCTTCTTCTTCTTCATCAATGTGGCGCGATACGACGGTGGCCGGGTAGCTAGCTACCTCGCTGCCCAAGGCAGACAAAAATGCCGGCGGGGAGGATTTTGGTTGGCAACCATCGGGACCACCCAACAGTCTTAACGGTCTGCGGCAAATTTGCGCTGCACGTGGTTGGTCCCTTGCGCCCACATTACATTAACACCTAAAAACAAGAACAAGCTGCCAATACTCTACAGTAGCACCCACCAGGTGTCACGCTTCCCGAGAACGCTGTAATTACTATCCAAATGAGAAAACACTGGAAAAGTTTGTTGTCAGACGTTGCTTTATGTTATAAAGCATCAAGCAAAGTATCTTTCTTTCAAATTTATTTTAATTTTTAAATATGTTAATATTTTGACCTTATGTCAATTGATCGTCACTGATACTGAGAAGTCACTTGTAATGAGAAGTAATGCGAAGCTCAAGTGTTAAAAAGCATTAAGCAAGTACTGTTTTTTTAACCATTTCTCTATTATCTCCTTTATGATGGAAAGTTGTTTGTTTGTTTTGTTTCTCAGCTTGAGATCTCCCAAACCATAATGCCCCCCAGGTGCTCTGGGTACAGTTGGAAAGTCCTCTCTGAGGCGTACAGGTGCACCAAGCTAGTTTTGTGATGTTTACACCTACTAGTCAAGAACTATTCAAGAGTTATTGTGAAAAATAATCAAAACAACGTGCAGTTGGGATTGAGTAATTTAAAAAAATTTAAATAGTTCCTTCACAATTAGGCTCTATCATTAAACCTGTTATTCACACTTGGGAGCAATCACATGGTCATGTTCACACTTGAGTTAGCTGTACAGGCCACACTACTAATATTTGTGTTTTTAAAAGAAAAAGGTATGTGAAACAGGCTTATCCATAGGAGTGAAAAAAGCCTGTATGAGCAATGAAATCCTTAGAATGGGAGCTTTGAATTGTTTAAGGAGTTAACTTCAATTGTTTTATGCTATTCAAATTAGTGTCCAGCACTAGATGACGTGAAAGATGAGACTTCAAAACCATACTTTTGAGATAACCCCCTCAAACACACAAAAGTGAAAGCCCTCTTCACATTCAACCAAATTCCACCAACACAATACATCATCCTGCAGAAAACCATTTTATATTACACAATAAACTGAATTCAAGCCTCATGGGCTTGTTACCTAGGTCCATAGAAAACATTTGTGATCAATGAGATTTTTCGAATCAATACCTTGAATTCTTTTAAAGAGTTGCCTTGGTAAACTAGTGCTTACTCTATAGATATATTGCAGGATTTTTTCACTGCCATAGTGATATTTATCTAATTTTTTTTCTTTTGAAAAAAAATCCTTGAAATCTGGTGACATTGGCTCATTTTCCCCCACAAAAGTCCTTGGTATGAGTCACACACTAGACTTTTTTTTGGTTGTGAAGTGGTGAAATTTCACCAGAAAGGAAAACGCTAGTCAAATACACAGAATTTTCATCACTTGTGAATTGGTCAGATCACAAGATGAGCTACCAAGCAATATCGCTATTTTACCGAAAATTCCAGGTCAAAATCTTGCAATATTTTTGGCGCTAAATAAACACTGGCAGCACCTGAAATTCAAGCTTTTTCTCGACAACAATTATTTTGACCCAGCTTCTTGGATCAGCTGAATACAATATACATGGGTGGTATAAAAAAAAGTAGCAGAACAGAAAAAGTTTAACTAAAAACAAGGCCCAAAAAGACCAAAAAAAACACCAAAACACCAAAACAGAATAAAATAACCTACAAGTCTGGGATCAGGGGGTACTCGTAACACAAAGCGATCCAGGCACCTACCTATTCCAAACCGGATGTTCAAAGAGTGGGGTCAGGTAAGCTAGCTTGCTTGTGCTCCAGCTTCGACTCACAAAACTCTAAGTAACCATGCCGAACCGCTTCATGACGCGTGTGTGTACGCACAGACTGATCATCAGCATCGTCCAGCACGGTAGCCGATATGCAACGCTATGTGTGGAGGTCAAAAAGGACCTTCCATACCTATCCAGTGCTGAACTGGAAATTTCCGAATTTTGCATCATTCATGTTGAAACTTCAAAGCCAGGATGTTTTTTTTCAATTTCCTCACAGGAGGAATGAGCTAAATTTGGCTAGAAGTCAGACTGGGAACTAGAAAAATAATAATTTAGAACCCTGCTTTGTTCTGGTGATCTCCAAGAACTCACTGTCTAAACATGGCAACTTTTGACTTTTTTTTCCCTCAAAATATGGCGAACTTTTTGCCTTTTTTCTCCAAAAAACCATTTGCACACATCCCACTGGATTTTATTTTTTTGGCTGCCATGTGAAATTTCACCAAAAAAAACAATGGTTGAAACATGTACATATATACCAATAATAAAGGAAGTTGGTGTATGAAATCAGGAGTTTTTTTTTTCCAAGTTTGTCTCAAGAGGAATGAGCCAAATTTGGCTAGAGGTCACACGGGGGAGAGTAGAAAAAAAGAATTAGAACCCTGCTTTGTTCTCGCCACCTCCAAGAACTCATTGTCTAAGTATGTCGACCTCTGACTTTTTTTCCCCTCAAAATGTGGCAACTTTTGTGCTTTTATGCACTGGATTATTTTTTTGGCTGGGGTGCAAAATTCCACCCAAAATTTCCCTTCTTCCCTATACTGCTCCAGTTATGTGGAGATGTGATGATTTATGAAAAGGGGCCCAAAAGCATTCCACCTTTCCAGGAGTACTGAGTGGCGTGGAAGATGTATGTAAGCGATGGATGCGGTCCACCATTATCCAGTAGGTAACACAAAACACAGTGATATGGTAAATTATAGAAGTTGCCATAGCACCAAATGATTGTTCAAGGTGCTGTGGTCGGTCTTTGTGGAGAAACAAGGGATGTTGGAATGCACTAATTCTGTTCTTGCCAAAAAAATAGTTGGGAGGGGGGTTGGGGGAGGCGGGGTACATCTGTTGTGGAGAATGGTGGCATGATGGATCCAACTTATGTTCTTGACTCAAATTTTGAGCCCTTACTCTTTTTTTCTGGGGATCTGAGTGTTTTTTTGGAGAGAAAGTTCCAACTTTCCAGGTACACCTACTTGGAATCAGGGTTCAGACTGGAAACAGAAATTCTGTTGCGGATGAATCTTGGGTTCATTCCCCCTGATTTGTGCAGCTAAAACTTTGTCCGACCTTGCTGGGGCAGTGCCAGGACTAGGTCCAGGGTGGCATCCCATGATTGTTTGAACATGGTCAGCCACCCAAAGAGTGCTAAAAACTGGGATAAAAAAGCCGGGGAATTGTGGATAATGTTGAGTACTGAGGAAACGTGCAGGAAGTGTAAGCTTGCTGTGCAAAGGATTTGTAGGCTGGGCCAGACTCAAGAGGAGCTGAATCCCATCTTCCTTCGTTTTCCTATTGTGCCCATCCTACCACCACCTGCAGACATTGCAGCTAGTAATTTTTGTCAGAGCGCCTTTTGTCTTGTGATATTTGCAACTTTATGAAAATAATGTTAATGCATTATGAGGAAGCTTGCCTAGTGAAAGACTACTGGACTTGGGCATACTGAATGGTTGTTTTTTGGTGCAATAAATGATGTGATATCCATTACTAAGGAAAAGGACACAAAGTATGTTACAAAAAGTCAGTACAATGCGCAATCAGTGGCGTTCTGCTGCTAGGCCACGCTCAACTCATAAATGACCTAAAAGCTGGAAACTAAACCCATCTTCTCCAGGTTGAGTTCTCTGACACTATCACCCCAGTTTATCCTCAACTCTCATACAAACGATGCATAATAGATGTTCAAACCGGTGTTGTCCGGTTCTTGATTTGAAAGGAACTTGGGTCCCAGTTCTAACTTTCTTCATGATTGTTTTTGTAACCTCCAGTTCCGTCTTGAGACTCTCTGTTTGGATTTCTACAATTTCTGATTTCACGCATTTTTATAAATAATTTTTAGTCAGTTCGATTTAAGATTGGGTCTAGTTTCATCTCCATTAATTATTTTTAAATAAAATTGTGTAATATTAGTTTCTTCACTTAGTGCACATAGTTCAAAATAAAGATTATGTAATAATAATTATGTACAACCAATTAAATATAATAACTTGTCTAAAATGTATGGTTACTTTTTTTAATAATAAAGTTGTACATATTTACATAGAGAACCTAAACCTATTTAAAATTGAGCAACACCTTTGGTTCAGGTTCTAATTCAATTTTGAAAAAAAAATTGATTGCTTGATTAAATTCCTATGATGGTTCTAAAAAAACTCAAAATTTTCTGTTTAGAGACCTTAGAATTTAACGTATAACTTAGACCTAAATTTATTAAGAATGTGACAACACACTTGGCTCAGGTTCTAATTCAATTTTGAAAAGAAGTCAGTTGCCTGATTAAGTTCCAATGGTGGTTCTAAAAAACAGCAAAACTTTTAGCCCAAAGGCCCTAGAATATTATCTATAACCTAAACCTATTTAGAATGAGACAACACCCTATGTTTAAGTTCTAACTCAATTTTGAAAAGAAGTTGATTGCCCCATTAAATTTCAATGGTGGTTCTAGAAAAATTCAAAACCTTTGGTTTGGAGACCCTAAAACTTGACCTATAGCCTAGATCCAAACCAACCTAAATCCCAAACCTTCCCAACAATAGTTCAAATGTAGCTTTATTTAAATAACCATTGGAGCTAGTGATTTTCACTGTGACAAATTTGTGCAACTTGGTGATTAAAAAAAGAAATTATCACCAAAAGATTTTTGTCCTAGATTCCAAGGAAAACTTGCCAAACTTTCCCAATTGGGGGCGGGGGGTGGGGGGTGAAATTGCCTAATTCTGATGGATTTTTTAATGAGGGGCAGTTTGTTGCCACGAATCTCTTGATTGGCCCACTTAATGACGCTAAATTGTAAGTAATAAGTAAGTAAATTGGACAAGTTTAGCATTAATTGTCAGTGGGATGCTTGTCAATTGATGCTACATCATAAAATTGAAAAAACAAATCTTGCTTGAAAGAGGATCTCCCACAGCAGGAGTAAAATGACATGTACGCCAAATTTTGCCACAATGGTTTGGTTTTACATAAACTTGCACCAGATAGTGAAGGTTCAAAAGACCTTGAAAATGATTTCTTCTTGGCCAACAATGATGATGAGCCACACACATTGCTTGCTAGTGATTGTTTGGTCATAGTGATTGGCTCACATGTGATATATAAATATTCCCTGAATGTACATTTCATATTTATGGGTAAGGAGGGCCAACCATTAACACTACATTTGGATGTGCTACACACAGATAACGCCTTAAATACAGTGCAATCACTTGAGCTGCTTTAATTCACTGGCAAACCTTCCTTGAACTGGTCTTAGATCACAGGCAGCCCAGAGCATCTGCACCAGTGTTGGGCGGTTCTCACCCCTTATTTGATACCCTAGCAATTTTAGCACATCCAACATGTAGTTATTCTCCCATCCCCACCCATAAACCTGAAATTTTGAACAGTAACAAATTAATAAACTATTTAAATTCAGCACCTGGACCAATCAAAAACAGTCATTTCCTTTTCCTGGTGCTTGGAGGGCATCATGTTGTGGCGATTTATCTATAAACCAAAATTGTGTTTGGCATTTGTTGACTGCCATAAGTACCTACTTCATCCAGAATATAGTGTATAGGTCATTTTACTTCTGTGTGGGTGGGAAATGCTCTAAAGATACAACCCGTTTCCAAGATAGCAAACACAGCTGAGATAAATTCCTCAAACATAGGCCAGCAAATGAGAGGAAACTGCGTATGCGTGTAAACTAGCGTGCAGAGGGAAAAAGGACAATACCATGGCCCACCCAAATCATGTGAAGAGGCTCATCCTGAGGCATGCAAGGAAGGGGGAGAGGGGAAGATGATTGTCTTCATTTGGCAGCTACAGGTGACTCCAGTAGCTTGATGACATATGCAGGTCATCAGCCATGCATACGAATCCTCCACATGTCACTCTTGTACTGCACCGCATAGGCAATTACTCCATTGAAGTCACACAGAAAGACCCCGGCAACAACACATACGCATTGCACCACCACCACCTTGGCATTGATCAACTTGACATGATCGTCTTCCTTGGGCGGGTGAAGGGTTTGCATTTCACCAGTTTCCACCCCTACAAGTCACCTATTCTTTTGAAGCGTGTGAAGTTGGTTACCAGAGAATTTTACTGTTCTCCTTTCAGGTCACAAAATACAAGCCTTTACTCATTACAGACAAATAAACATGTACGCAGTAAAGAAGGGGGCTGGGTGGGGTAATTAAGCCATTAAAAATGGGTGGTATCAGTGCAATGTTGGAGCGCTAGTTCAACTTTCTCCCTCCCCTTTTGCCCAAGATGGGCTTTTTGCCCTTTGTTTTTTTTGGGAACAAATGGCAAGATGGGCTTTATGAACTTTAGAATCTTTTTGTGATGTTCAGCAAGCCTAGTGCTGATGTAATGCCTAAGTGAGCTTTTTGATATCTATAGACTTATTTACAGTTATGATGACCAGGAGCAACATGCGTGTGGAAGTGGTGTGGAATGATTTCGGGCATTTGTGGCTCTTTTTTATTTATTACCTACTAATGCAGTCGCTCTTACTAATTTACAACTTTTTGATGTTGCTGGCTGTTTTCATGTGATTGTCTTTGGAATAGCACAAACTTTTTTACCCCTGGCCATAAACCACGGTAGGGAATATTCTAAAAAATCCCTGCTCTTTTGACCTTGGTAATGAGCATATTCTATTATCATGGGTAAGATAGCCTGGGCTTCTTATGCCTTTTGTCATAAGAATATTCCCATAATCAGGGGTATCCTTACCTCAGGTTATGGGAATATTCCATACCATGTTATATTGCCACCAATGGTACTAGCCTTTTTGCTATTCCATACTTACCTTTCATTTCCCCCCACCCTTGATTACTTGGCCCATGTACTCCCACATTGTTAAGCTTTGCACACCTTCTAAGTCCTAACTCCTAGTGACACACAAGGTTAGCTTGGAGTCTTCATGCTTTATTTTGGACTGGACTCATTAACTAAAGAAAAGTTGCTTAAATAATATTAAGACTTCATCTAAATGAAACCTCTCACAATAGTCACTCTGAAACAACTCTAGGTTGTCCCAAGGCATCCCAAGAGACAACATTATGTGATGTCTCAAGACAACAGAGAGCTATCCTCACGACAACCCCAAGTTGTCCTAAAGGAAAATGCAAGACAACACCAAGCATTGTCCCAAGACAACTCAAGGTTGCCCCCAAAAGGGTTTTGCAAAGCAACACCAAGTGCTGCCCTAGGACAACTTTAAGTTGCCCCAAAAAACACACCTAAGCTCATTCCAAAAGAAGCCCATAGCCCGATCCCATAAGGCCAATTGGGAGTCAAACCCAAATCCACTATGGCTTGAACTTCGCACCACCATGGTGGTCCCAACCCAATGCCTACCTTGTGTGAATTCACCTCACACAAAGGGGCATGTCACCCCCCTCCTATCCCCAAAGTGTTTGACAATTTATAATGCCCGTCGTCTGGCTGATGCCCATTCAACAAATTCTTAGCATTCATGCTGACCTTGCATTCATGCCCAGCTAAAAGGTTTGTGGCTTCTCTTCCATGACGTTGTAGCTTTCTCTGCTCAATTGAACCAAGGTGTTGACAATGTGTGGGCCCTACCTTAATACATATGATTTGGATAAATGTGTTCAAGTAGATGGGGCACAAACGGAGGTCTAAAGTTTCTTAATTTAAATGAGAAGTATATAGGTTTATGATCAGTCCAATACATTTGTGTTTATCAACATAAGATTATTGTGTTGGTGCATGAGTCTCATGTGTATCTAGATGAGTATCATAAATAGTTGCGGGTTCAGAAAATGTTAGTTTTAAATGATATTGATTCATGAAGGTTTGTAAAATTGTTGATTCAAATGTTTTGATTACCATGTTTACATTAAAATCTCCTAGGATTATAGTTGGGCAAATTGTAGGAAAGTTTTTTTTTCAAATTTAATCTAGAAGCAAAATGTTGTATTGTCATTTTGGGTGGTTTGTAAGTTGTAATTATGTGCAATGCTTCATGTTGAAAGTTGTGCAAATAAATTTAGCACCTTGGTTTCTTATGACAAATGATTTTAATAAGAACACAATTTGTTATAAAGTATTATCGTTTCATGTCAATCACAACAAGATAAAATATTGAATTTGTTTGATAATGCATCATGAATTTGTTGACTTGTATTAATATATTTGAATTTTGTTTCATTTAAACAAAGGATGTGGGATGCAAGTAAATTTGGATCTACCAAAAGATTTTTATAATGTAGTTTTAAATAACAAGTATTTAAAGATTGTATAAATATAGTTTTTGTTCAATAAGTTTTAATAGATACTATTGATTATTTGTATTGTGCATTTGTTTTGAAACTATACACTTCTTGTACAATGTGGTCTATTTGGAAATTTGTCTTTGATAATGGAGAAAGTAGATATAAATGGTCTTTGGAACAAATTATGGACAATGATGTATATGTTAAATTATGTTTTGTTACATCGATTGGATCAAATGCTAAAGGGTGAAAGCACATTACATTGTTCATAAAATGTTGTCACAAGTTAGTTTTTACAAAATTTTGACATTTGTAATTGGCCATGTGAATAAATAAAAATGATTAAGCTAATAAAGGACTCAACATTACAATGATATATATACTATAATTACATTGTATGAATCTTTTTAATAGTTTTTGAATTGTCATAACATAATGGACTTTTTGAAAGAAATTTAATGATCAAAATTTTCTATGTACTTTAAATTATGGTTTTCTTCCCATTAAATCCTTTCTTTAGTGAAAGTGATAATTTAAAAGCTCATATTTCAAATTTAAGTTCTTCATAAGGTAAACTAAGGTTGGAATTTTCTTATAATGAAATTTGAATGATAACTTGCAAAATGACATGTATGATTCAAAGTATCCCACCTTCACATTGCCTTTGTAGTGTTAATTTAGGCAATTATATTGGACTTCCATATGTGCTTAAAACTATTACACCTTAATGTGCTTTCACCTTGGATGATCAAAAGTTTAACCTTATGCATGATGAATAGTGCATGATGCAACTAATTGAACTGGAAATTGGATTATTGTCATGATATGAAAAGGATTACCACATATTCGTATTTCAATTTTTTTTGTTCTATTAGTTTCCAATTCTTGTTGATTGTTGAGAAGTTTTCATATATATGTGAGTATTTTTCTTTAATATTCAATCCAATTCAAGGATTATGGAAATCTATCGATATGATTAGTTTAGAAAAAAATTATATGTAGTTTTGAAAAGTTCCATTTATGCCATTTACAAGACCATCTAGTGTTAAATAATTACCTCCGCATAATTCCACTAACATTTATTTTTTCAATAATAATTCATAATGTAAACCTCCAATTTCATTTGATGTTGAAAATAGTTTAAAATGAGAAAAACATGTATCAGAATGAATGTCTTGTGCCAAGAATTTGAATGTTCTACTTGTTATAATCAATTTCTTTTGGTTATGAAAATTTGTTTCAACATTTATAGAAAATAAGCGAGGCAATGTGTTATTTGAAGGTGATGTTCTTAAACAACATTTGTTCATAAAACTTATGTCTTTGATCATGTATGATGTTGTTTGAAACCTATTTAAAATATCAATAAAAATTTCATCATGTTGGCACATAACTTGTTGTAATTCATAATCTTTAACATTCATAACAAAACCTTGTTCCAAGGATTGTAAAATCAATAGTTTTCAGTTTAAATATCCATGAATTTTTACATGAAGAGCTTGGTAAAAATTTGTCATAATTACATTCAAACCACCCATGAATTCATTATGCACTTATTTTATAACTTATAATCTATTGTCAACAAAAGTTGACATTCTATTTCCTTTCAAAGAAATGTCATTTATAATTAATAAACAAAGTTAATCATATGTTTTGATTAAGTTATATCATCTCCATCTATAAGTGTTTTTAGTTCATTTAAGTTTCTATTTAATGTATTGTTGTTTCGTGAATGTTAAATGTTGTTTTTCCTATAATATGATTGTCGCAACCCTACTTTGGCCAAGTGTGGGGATGAAGCCCAACACTTGGAAAAGTTGAAGGTTGGGAGTCCTCCGGGACTCCCGAATGTTCAGAGCTCGACAGCAAGGGGAAAAACACCTCGCATTGGGGTGTTCTTGGTGTCATTGGAAAGTTCTTGAAACGTAGATATCGAAAATGCCCTCGCATTGGCAATTCGGACATCTGCAGCCCAAGTTATGGGCAAAAGAAGGGCCGGGAGTCAAACTGGCCCGACCACTAAAAGTCAGGAATCGACCTCTTCCCGACGTCCGATTTGAGCGTGCGACATGGCGTTGGAAAGATCTCGACAAGGGCTACAACTTTGGTTCAGACCTCGTCGCGATCCAACTCTGTAGTCGGGAGTTATGACGGTTCAAAGTCCCGGGAGTCCCACCGGGACAATTTCGGGACTCCATTTCGGGAGTCCCGGGAATTTATGCCATTTGGATGTAGCCTCGGCGGAGAGGCGCAGAGAATACTATAGGGAGTATGGTGGTGGCATACTCCCGAGCCAAGGATG
>Ga0209611_10003523_pt1 | contig 27049 bp, 23 predicted proteins | sample S1TSphgellanicum_3_FD_187693 | JGI IMG/M metagenome (GOLD analysis project Ga0209611, IMG submission 187693) | Host-associated microbial communities from peat moss isolated from Minnesota, USA - S1T2_Fc - Sphagnum magellanicum MG (SPAdes) (version 2) | ecosystem: Host-associated > Plants > Peat...
TTCTTAGATCTGGCTCAGATGGTGCATAGTGGACCACAATGATGTGGAGGAAAGATGGACCATTGTGATTTGGGTTTGGAGCTCATCTCCTTGGTGAAGGAGGGGCTGAAGCTAACAATAACTAATAACAGTGAGGCAGAACTGTTACTTATTTTCTTGCCTGACGTTGCCTAAAGCTTTGTTTGAAAATCAGGGAGTGCACCAACTCAAAGTTGTCCTCCCTCGAAAAATTCATTTCATCACACAGTAATCATCATACAAATCAAATGTCTTGGTTGATTTTTAAGAGTGTTACACTAGCATGAGGGTAAACCTTGACTGCTACAGGAAATTCAGATTGTTGTGATGCTTGACAATGATCATTACATATCTGAAGGCTTGATGATAGGTAGTTTAATTATATATCAGACTTGACACATGTCTAATTGCATTTGTTCTAATTTTGCATTTTGAGGATGTTTGAGAGACAAAGCACAAATTCAACATCTAAATGGCATGGATTAATATATAGTGTTATTTTTCATGTGAAAGGTTGGAAATTGGAATGTATGACTGTTTGTGTGGCAAATATTTGCTATCTTGTGAAATTGTTTTGAGAATGATTTGGAAAAACTTGTTATTTCAGTGTGAAATGCTTTGTATAGCCTATGCCTGCCCAATCTAAAAGCCCATAAGCCATAATGTGGAAAATCAATAAAAATAAATTCAATATACATATTATAATGAAAGGAAATGTGTTTTTGATTCCAATGAATTAAATTTGATAATCTGCTAATGATCTATCATTAACTACTCCTATTTGAGAATTCTATTTTTAGACAAGCCTTCAAACCACAAGTTGGCAAATCAATACAAATTTGCAGTGAGTAGCTTTGAAGATCTAGTAGAATAGTCAGGTTCAGTTTTTTTTTTAATATATAAATCTTTTATGATTTAGCATCAGTTATGAGCATCCAAAAAAAAGAGTCTCACATTAATTAATCACTTCTTTCTTTTAGAAACTGTCTAGATTGTCAAACTGTGCCCAAAAATTGCTCCAAAATACAAAATGACAAAATCCTTTCAAAAGGTAGTTAAATATGGTGGAAAAAAAAGGGGTATCTTGCAACAATGAAAAATTTTCTCTCTCATTTGTGCAAAATTTCATACACACCCAAAAAAAAAAACACATACACATATTGCTACAGCACTGGTCTAAACTGGAATTGGAGGTTCCTTTCAAATTCAAAAACTGGTCTTAAGAAAAAACCCTTCAGTGAATTCAAAACTAAGAACCCTGTTTTGCATGTTCATTTTGGAAACATGCAATGTGACAATTGTCATGTTTTTTTATTGCAGAATATGTTTTCTTATAGGATTTGTTTTGTGGTTGGAACCCAATTCAATGTGACTTTGTTAAGTTTCATAGTGTTGGGCACCAGTTTAGTAGCTCATGAACAGTATTTGAACCAAGAGAGAAAGATTTACTAATAGGCAAGTATGGAGTGTTCTTTCTGGAATGACACCGGATTTTAGGCTGTATAACAACTTGATTTATATATTTTTGCAAGCTTGTGAACACGGATAAATTGTACTCCAAATTCTGGTTCATTCATTCATTGAGGCTATTGTATGATTCCAATCCAACAATCTTGTGATGCAGTGACTATGCACTTGCAAACTCACAGAAACTTTCAAACATTTCTGGGGGTAAATTGAGTCAGGTGAATGAGTCATAGGACTAAAGATTTACAGGCTGAAAAAAGCATCAGATAATTTATTTTTGTTGGGTCATAAGTATTGGAAATTTATGAAGAAAAAAAAAAGAGACACAATTGTCACTCAGCTGATGATTTTTCTGGGACTTCATGCACCCAGATTTTAATCTTTCAAGTGCATTTGTATTACCTATATTTGATCACTCATGTTGTTCAATGAAGTTTTGAAGTTCAGAGGCAGATGCTATCTGTGTATTATTATGCTGTGCAAATGCAGGTCAATGCTTGCAGGGGGGGGCAAAAAAACAATCACTGTGAGGTGGTATTTGTTTTTTGGAACTGGAGTGTCATGTCTATGGTGGTTGGATGTTTGTAAATGGACGCTTCAAAACCATGAAGAATGTCTACAGTGGTCAGATGTTTGTAAACTGATGTTTTGCACTTTCCTAAACCTTTTGTGGACATGAGTTTCATTGCTTTCAAGATGTTGCATTGTGTGAACAACATGTGTTGCATACACCAATGTCTATCTAGTTTTACATCTGCGTGCAAGCTCTTTTTTCTCAGCCAGTGGAAATTGCAAGTTCAGAACATCCACTTCAAGGACATCATGAGGTTAGTTTTGTACATATTCAAGCAGACCCAACCAAGAAGACTAGCTAATGTTTCTTACATGTTCCCAGCTAATTGTGGCATTGTATTGAAAATGCATGAAGATGTACCTTGCAGCTGCAGACACCCAATTTCAAACAGACAGTTTGTTTGACATGCAGTTTGGATTACTTAATGGGGAGAGAGAGAGGTCATTGGGCTATATCCATAATTTACATTGCAAAAGAGAAAATGTACACCAACAGAAGGGGAAAAGAATTGCAAATTGCCACATGAAGAAACCCAATGAATGAATAATACCCACCACCATGAAACTCAGTGGCAAATTCTAACGACCGCCAACATGGATCAAATTCAATAATCTACAAAACCTGGCAAAGAAAAAACAGTGGCATGCTTGAGCATTACACAAAAAAATGACAGATTCTGGAGACATGAAAAAGCAGGATTCAAGAGTGATTTTCCTTCTTAGACCACATGTAATGGCAGCAAACTTAACTAAGACTGTGTGAGCAACATGGATTTGCAGCAATTGGGGAAAGAAGCCAGAGAATGCGTAAGTAGGTATGTCCTACTGAGCAAAACCAAAACCAAAGGAAGATAAAAGCAAGACTGGCCCCGCAAAGAAAGAGAGGTAGGTAGTAGGTACCTCCCTTGAAAATGGGTAGGCAGGTAGATATTAGGTACCTACCTGAAAATGTCAAGAGCAAAAGAAGAAGCCGCGTAGTTTGCAAACGCAGCCAGCCACACAAAACCGCGCGGTTTGTCTATGGATGTGGAAGAAGAAAAAAGCGAGGGCAAGCCCAAAATGGCGCGGCTCGTGGTTTTGCTGCGCGGTTTGCACTCTGGCGCGCGGTCTGTCCGTGATTTAAGGCGATCATGATGACAAACCAGACTGGACGGGCGGTTTGTGTAACTGCCTGTCTTGTAACTGAAAACCGCTTTTCCCCAAAATCCAGAACCGGTCTGTGTTTCTTGGCCTTTCCCCTAAATACCTACCCACCTTCCTACCTACCTACCTACCTACCTACCTACTATCCACCCTTTTTTCCCCCACTTCAAAATACAAATACCACCTATAAAATATAATAAATAATAAATACCTACCCTTCAAACAATAGGTACCTTCACATTTGAGCCAATTGCATTAGCCAAATTAGCCCACCATTGAACAGTTCATATTAACAGAGGTTTTTTTAGAAGAAAAAATAAAGAATTTTTTTTATAATTATAAATTTTTTATACCAAAAATTTGGGAACATTTTTGGATTTTTTTTTCCTAGTGTAAATTCGATTAATTTTTCTTTTTAAAAAAAATATTTCCCCAATTTTTATATCACAAAATGATTTAATTAAATATATTTTTTTAAATTAAAAAAACCAACCCTAGTCCATAACCAAGACAAGTGTGTGAAAATGGGTACTTTCAAATTACTAACATGGGAGCCTATCCTGCACAATATCAGTGCTTATTGTATGGATGAATGTGCCTGTGCTGATTCTGTTTGGCAGAATCTGCCGAGGTGGCAGATTATGCCTTTCATTCTATAACAGTTAATCTCCAGTCTTGATCCAGGTTACACAATCCAAACTAAATGTGTAATAAGGTTTGGTAAATTTATGAGAATTTTAGAGGATCAATGAGAATAGTAGAAAGGGACCATTGTTCATTTTCAATGTTCAGCACAATAGGTAGGGTTTAGGGTTTGAAGAGTTTCTTTTTTCAGACCAATGGGATTGCTGGATTTGATGATTTGAAATAATTGGGACCCAGACTAATTTTTCCAGCAATTTTTTTGGTGGTAAACTAAGTTTCATCCTGTCTTTCCTTTTTCCTGAGCGCCTCCAATGCTGCTACATATATTTTTACTCACTGGTCCTCCTCCTACCTGTACAACTACTATAATTACATTCGAACCTTGTGCATTAAATGATGCTGGGTTTCAGCATTTCATACTGAGATTTAATAAATTTTCCTTACTTCGTGGATACCACTCAAAGAGGGTATGGGGGGTGAAAGCAGGGGTGAAGACAGGGTGACTTTATGGATAACTGTAATGTGTAGTAACTATTTGCAGACAGGGTTCTAGCACATTCTTTGTTTCATTGTTTAGAACTTAAAGAATTATCTCTTAATTGGACTGCAATCAGGGTTTTTTCAAATTTTTGATAAAATTGTTGTTACAAAACTTTCCCAAAAATACTAAAACTAGTCAAATTTACATCTTGTTTACCACCCATGGACATTATATTCTCTTCTCATCATAGTTCTTGGTTGCAAGCAACATGGACCTCACTTTATTTGATAACTTAAGTGAGTTCTAATAAATATTAGAGCTATAGTTTAAACATAGGTAAAATAAATTGATTAATAAATCATCTATGTATGAGATACTAATTAAGAAAAATGAGGAAAATGATCATCTTAAATACAACTCATACTACTATCTTGAGTCTCAAAATTTCTTTAATTTTTGACATTTTTGGTAGGTACAATTTAGAAAACTCAACATTTTAAAAATATTATAATTATCACCCAACCTAAAAGGTATTGTGATAATGAATATCATGATTTGTAGATTAGGTTTTTTTTTTGTGCAAAATTTCTCACAAATTCAAAAAATATAAATTTAAGGAGAACGTTTTGTTGCATATTCCTTGTTTTTTGAGAAAAGTCACCAAAGTTCAAAAAAAAATTTTTTTTTAATTTCACCAAATTTCCAGGTGGATTTTAAGGGGGTTATTTTTTTTACCAACTCTTATAAGTTATTCGGTGAAATTTGTCACCATTTAATGTAAAATCCCTCTCTTTAGATGCTCACAAGTGATGAAAAAATTAAATTAAATTAAACAAACACACCCACTCACTCCAAGTTGAACATTTAAAGGTAATGCAACTTAATAATTTGACTTATATAACAGTTGTAAATTAATTATCTTGCTATTTTGTTTTCCATCTTTGAATATATTATCTACTAGATTATATTGCACTTATTCCTACGACTTATGAGGCACATATTGAAAATAATCACAATAGGATGGGTGGGAGCTCAGATTCTATAGTGGGTTTCAATAGGTAGCTACAAAATAGGAAGAACCTTAAATGTTGCTACCAGCATTTTTTTTTAAAAAAAACCAAATTTGACTAAATTGTGTTATGGGTGACCACATCTTGTGCTAAAGAATAATTTTTATAAAAAATACCATGCTTGATTGCAAGCATAAACATACATAAATCATGAGGTGTTGAGAATAGGAGGGATCTTACACCTACAACTTAGGAAAGGGATCTTACATCTAGTCAAGAGATCTCACACCTAAAACTAGGCATAGAATTCCTTTCACTCTTACATGATAGGCATAAGATCCCTCCAATTTTGTTGGAGAGATATTCATGGACATAAGGTGACCTTCAAATACACTAGGAAACAAAGTTTCTCAAAGTGCTTTACAATCCAAAAATAGACCTAGAATTGAGGAAAATGAAAGTGTTATGTCAAGTACTTAATTCATTTTAAGGATTCCATGTTGAAAATTTGAATATTTCGAAAGATTTTGTATTTTCCCTCATAAAATTGTGTTTCTTTGAAAAAAAAAAAATTTTAAAAAAGATTTTGACATTGCTATAAATAATATAACTAGTGTTGAAGTTGCAAAGGTGCTAGAGTATTTATCCCTATGAGGTTTACCTTTTTGCTTGAAGATTTTTTTGAGTTTACTATGTTTGTACTTGTAGATAAAAAAAAATTTAATTGTGTTTAACCCTTAGACATCTAGGGTTTTTAGAATGCACAAGGATTCCAAAGCTTTTCTTGTTTTATTTGAAAGCAAATCCACATAGAAAAGATTTGTTTTTGTCAATTCAAGGACCTTCCACCATTTGTGTGCAACCATCCACCATTTGAATACAAGACCTTTCATATTTTATGCTAGGGAAGGTTTGCTCTTTTGGGCCTTCCCTAGCTTTGGAGCCTATGCCCTTGAGGCTGTAACCTTCAAATTCATGGAAGCCCTTGGGATCAAGCCTTCCCTTTAGAACATCTCCAATGAAAGGTAGCAAAAGGGTCTACAATAGCGATTCAATCTTGATGGGTGCGTTCATGGTTTGAGTATCCCTAGGAACCATAGGAATATGTAGCAATATTTTATTTATATATCAAAATAATTTTTACATAGGAAAAAATTAATTAAGAAAAAAATTCAATATTAAAAAATTCATATGGTGGTGGTGATTTTTCACTACATATATAATTATGCATCAATATTTACATATTCATCACTTTTTTTTGCATGATTTTGTCTTGTTCATGTGACTTGAACCTAGGGCTTAAAGTTTCAACCCCAATGGATACAAAAATTCAACCAAATGACCCCCAAATAAAATAAAATCCTTTTCCATGTAGCCCTATAGAAGGAATTTTATATGCCTTTCAAAATTGTCATATGGTTTATAATTTGATCAAGTGCATTTAATGAACATTGTTAAACACATATGTTATTTTTTTATGAAAAAAAATTGAATTCAATTGCAATACTTAATAATTTATTTGAAGGATTCAAAAGGACATTTATATAATATCCAATACATTTCTAGGTATATTTATTTATTGAATATAACATTATCTTAATTGTAGGCACACAACAACACATTATGTAATGCTGTAAATATTCTAAAACCCCAAACTTGTCCTATGTAATAATTTGCCCATTAGATGCTCCTTTTGGGTATACCAACTATGAAATGCAACCCCCTTACTTATAAATAGCAAAAAAAGTGCACCCCAAAGGTCACCCTTGCTTGCAAATAAAACACCAACATTGTGACATTTCACAATAAGCTTCACAATTTGGTGGAGGATACAAAGATCATGAAAAAATGTTGTATATTAATTAGTCATCATTGACTACATGACCTTGTTAATGTTGTATGTGAATTTTATTGCTTATAAGCATGGTGACACTAAAACCCAATGTTGTTAAAACCACAAGAACAAGGAAAGGAAAGAACTTTGTGACAAAGGAGGAAAATCCTTTTTATAAGTTGGTGCTATACATCACACAAGATCCTATCAAAAGGAACAAATAAAAGAATCAAATGTTTTGGGAATGCATTGTTACATTACAACAACATTTGATGTACAAATTGTGAGAATTGCTTAACTAAAAGTTTGAAGACAAAATGAGCATGTAACATTCACAAGTTGCAAAATTTGAAACAATTACCAAGTTGCAATCAGTCTCAACAAAATCAACATTTCTAATCAATGCATGTTGCAAAAAGTGCTAGAGCTTTACAAATCCAAGCACCCAAAGAAAGATAAGCTTCTTTTCATATGTTGTGGTTGGTCCTAAAGGACATACCTTGTTGGGCAAAGATTATAGAACAAAATAAAAGAGTGGCCACCAAGAAAAGGAAAGCTCTTAAAACAACCAAGGTTTCCAAAGAATATGTAAACAATGTAAATTTTGTGGAGAATTCCAAAGACTTCAAAGTTGCAATGTGGTCACAAGGTTCACATGTAGTTAAGAATGACCAAAGGATTATGAAACTCAAAAAAAGTACAAACAGAAGCCATAAGTTATAAACATTGCTTTTACAATTTTGAAAAACCCTCCTCCATCATGGAGTACTAGAGTGCACTCTTTACGATTCTTTATGATTCTAGAGGACCAAGTGACAAATGAAAAGGCTTAAGAGTATTTGAAATTCCTATAATTCGAAGAGTTCAAAAAGTTGCATTCACACCTAACATGTTTTGCTTTATTGTTGCAACCAAGCCATTTTCTTTAATGCATGTGCAGTCACTAACCTTTGGACTTTCTCCAACACTTACAATGATGTCCTTAGCTTCATAAAAAACCCCACCTACATATGCTTATATACACTTCAAACAACACAAATAACACAATTCAATTAGAGATTGAATGATAACATCATATCCATATACAAAAACTTTGAAAAGGTAGAATCAATGGTGATTTTTTTTGAATTAAACTTGTTGAGACCTACAAGTCCCACAAATGTATTAAAAAACTTTACAATTGAAATGTGTTTGAAAAGTGTTGTCAATTCTCACCATCTTTAGTAATACCGTCCATGAAACATTTAGGATTGTAATCCATCACAATTATAACTTGCATGTGTAATCCTTCACAAAATAACATCTCCATCGACCTCCAATTTCATTGAGAATTACAAAATTAAGAATGTAGTTTTATGTGAATCATGAAAAAAAATCATGACACTTGGAAAATATGTGTAAATGTGTTGCTTTGTGTGTGCATGTGCTTTGTTCTTTGTGTTTCCTTGCCTTTGTGAAGATGATAAGGATCATTGGATCTTCATTTGCCACGTGCGATGTTAGTCTACTATTGGGGTTCAAAACCCTTTTTGTATTAACCAAGATATAGGGATCACTAGTTAGCTTAACACATTTAGGTTACAATTCTAGTTTGGGGTATCACCATTGGAGATGTTAGATTATAAATTATAAAAAGTAAATGATTCCCAAGGCATTTAAGGCCAAAATTGCAAACCATTGAACAAATATTGTAGCCTTCCCATCTTCATTGATAGGGGAGGTTGGAAATTGGAACCTAAAATTATAATTTGTTTAATGAGAAAGAGTCAATGGGAACCCTAAAAGAAACAATAGAATGGTGCAAACTCTTGAAAACAAACAAAAGTTGATGGGTGCACCACTCATCCAAGGAGGTAGGAAACTTGACAAAGATAAGTAAAATTATAAAATTTGCGATTACTATGTCCTACAATGAAAGTGTGATTTTCAATCCAAATTATTGTGTTTTTCTAAAGTATAAAAAATTAATTTTAATGGCAACTTGAGAGAATGTTTTAATGAAAGTTTGAAATGGTTTCTAAATGGTCAAAGGGGGGAAATATTTATCACTTGATAAGTATGATCATTGATGTTTAATTCTGAAAATTTTCAAATTTTCAAACATAGTTTTTCTTACATATATTACCATGTATACATATATCTTCAATTTTTGAATTTATGATACAAACTTTTCAATATATTGCATGGATGTTAGCATGAATATTGGGATTGAACCTTGCAACTACCTTTGCAAGCAACCACACAACTAAATTTTAATGACAACTTGCACAAACCCATCCTTGGGTGATACCACTAGAAACATCACACCCCAAATGTTTTAAGCCCATCCAACTTCATGATATCATAGGATTTATTTAAGGCAGAATTTTAATTCCAAATTTTATATAAAAAGATCACCCAATTTATGTAGAATTTGAAACTTCAATTGTATTTACAAAAATTTAAGTTTTAATATTCTAACAAGTGATCAAGGAAAAAGTTTCATGAAAGTAAACACTTGGGGTTTTTTTGTTCAACAACAAAAAACCAAGATACTTTTCAAAATTTTAATATTTTTAATTTTTAGGAGGGCCTCAAATAGTTCTCTTTTTATTTTTTAAATTAAATATTGGATTGAGGCAATTGCAAATTTTTGAAATTTTTTTGAAAATCAAGATTAAGAGGTTTTGAAAGGCCATTACATTCATGTTTACAAAATTGTAATAATAATAATAATTTGTTTTAATCAACAATTTGGGCAATACCAGAATGATTATAGTTGACAATTTTATTTTATTTTTACAATGGTGTAACTTGACATTTAATAATAAAGAATTAATAATCTTAAAAACACATGTGAAAAATGTTTTAAAAACACAATTTTTTTACTTGTGTAACTTATGTAAGTGTTTACAAATTTTCATTAGTGTGTACATAGGTGAAGTACACAAGCTCATGTGATGCAAATCAATAATAAAAAAGATAATTTAAAAATATTAATTTTTAAAAAATTGAATTAAACTAAGTTCACCTTTCCTTGGATTTTGGTGAGGTGGTTCCTAGTGGTACCACCCATGGATGGGTTTGCTTGCTTGTGATTAAACTTTAATTAGTCCTAAAATGGATATATTGTAATACCACAAGCTAGGGTTAGGCTTGACATTAAATAATCCTTAAAAGTTTGTAGTGAATTTTGTTTTGAAACGAGACATTGAGGTGTCAAAATCTTTGATAAATCCATATGTCAAAATATTCTCATATCGTAATAGTGGTGGAGGAGTTGTGTATTGGCACTTAGGATTGATTATAACAACACAACATAACCAAACCTTTTTTCTTAGTTATAATAAAGGAGTGTATAACTAAAGTCACCAAATCCCTTTTTTATGACCAACTTGTATTTGGTTCATTATTTGTAGTCTCCCATTAATGCTTACAATATGTCCAAGTTATTGGAAATCTTCTTGATCTTGATGCTAATAGGTTGTATGTAGCTCAAGGTGTATAAGTCCATCCATATATGGTTGAACTAGGTACTTACATTTATATTTTAAAGGAACCTCACTCAAATGCTAAATTTTCAATGATGAAAATTTTAATAATTAATTTTGTTAATATTTAAAAATAATTAATTATTCATTTTTAATGTGCTAAGCCTGACCCTAGCTTATAATATCCTCTTTTAAGATTGGTTATATGGGTTATAAGAATAAAACTTAGGACAAACAATATGAAATAAAATGAGTAATTATTAGAGCTACTTTATGTTGAAATCAAATTCTTTTGTCATATCCCACATTCACACCCCAAATCTCTCTCAAAAGAAAAACCCACATTCCACACCCATATTCATACTAGCATTCGTGCTTCTCACATCCATTGTGAATAGACATAGATTCATTTAATTGAATCGATGAAAAGGGTGCTCCACTATCAATTTGGAAAAGAGGTGAGGATGGTGTGAAGCAATGTCTCATCATTGTGAAAGTTCAAACGAAATCATTGCATTATGGATGAGTTTTTGGAGTTCAAGAAAAACCTTAAACACAAAGATTTGTTTTTCCAAAACTAAATAAATAACTAAATTCATAAGTGGTGTAGTAAGTTATTCAAAAAGGTTGGCAAGAAGGTAATTCATTTATTTTGTGAAAATATTTAATTAAAGCTTCAAATGTGATGAATATTCATTCCCCTAAATGAAGATTGGAGATTTTTGAAGTTTGTGAAAATAGGGCACAAGTTGGAACATTGGCCATCTTATATAACGTGCGCTTTAAAAACATGGGACAAGTTTGGAACAATAATTGTGGGATTAATCTAAGTAGAATGGATGAGGTGTATGTTAGGAAGACAAACATATATGTTGGTAAAGATGTAAATTATGGCAAAATCAAAGGTAATATTAGAATTTGAGCATGAGATATTTGTACCATTGAAAAGCCCTCAATGAGTAGGGATGCATTGAAGTGGTTTCATAATGTTTAAACCTAAGGTGCAAGAGACATTGAATTTGGAGTAGTTTTTGTTATTAGAAATTCAACTAAATTTGTAAAAATCTGATTTTGAAAGGAGAAATTAGAGATATCCATAAAGTCGGGAAAAGATAGCACCAATACCTTGAGTTTGGTCATAGGGTAAACTGGCTGGTGATCAAACATTTAAGTGTTCAAGGCAGGCTGGATTCAAGGGGAGAGCTCTGTTGTTTTTGGTGTCTAAACAAGACTTGAACCTCTGCCATTGGCACATCTGGTGCACTAAAAAATCGTTGAAAATGAAATAGAATTGAGAAAGTTAATGCCTAGCTACTGAAACTTATTATAAAAATTCGATGATTTGAAAAAAATAAAATTCAAAATTTGACAAATTTTGATATTTTTTTCCATGAAAAATTCTTTTGTATAGGTTGAAACCATATTTAGAGAACACTTTTGTTTGACCCTGCCCTTCACCCACACAAGCACTCTTGCTGAACTCATGCAGATTATGAACACAATTGCCCTGGCCAAGTTTGTGGCATGCTGCTAGTATCAAAGGACAATTTGTCCTCCATGATCTACCTTTTGTCTAATGGACTTTCTGGTCCCAAACAAATGTAAAATTATAAACAATAAACAGTATAGGTCGAAACCATATTTTTCAGGTCAAAATTTAGTGAAAATTTGCCAATAAAGGAAACAATGGTAATCACCAAGATATTAACTCTTGAAAATGATCAGGAGCATAGGATATACCATAGTAGTACCTTGGCAACTTCAACACATGTTTGTCAAATCATTAATTAATTTTGAAATTTTCATTTTGCAACATATAGGTGATTTGTGAACACTCAATATTTTCCTTCAAAAAAATTTTTTTCTTCGAATTATTTATTTTGAAAATTTTGACATTTCTGAAAATAATATAATTAGTGTCCAAGCTGCCAACTTCCAAAGGTATAAAAATGGGTCAGACATTCTATTCTGCAGATTTTTTTATTTTTTTTCAAATTCCTCGAGTAGGTCCCCTGGAGAGGATGGATCCCGGCGTTAGTTAGAGTTAAATAGTGACCGTCCTAGGTGGGCTGTGTAGGTCTAGATGTGGCTAATTTAATTATTTTTATTTCCAAAAAAGCAGCCAAAAAAATCCCCTAAAAATCACAAAGTTTTCTCTTCTTTTTTTTCCCTTTTTTTCCCCCCCTTTTTTTCATTTTCTGAAAAAGAAATCGCCAAGTTACCAAAATTCAATCTTTATGTGTAGTGTAAAGGCCCCAGGATGGGTGCTTTACGGAAAATAATGGACTACAAGTTGGGAGTCAAGAATTTTCGTAACGCTCTCATCTGTGGGCTTTTACATGGCGTAAAAAGCAGGCTCTGTTTTTTAATCCTACATTCAGTATGCTGGAATGGGGCAGGGTACCCATCTGGCATGAATTATTCTGGATCATCCAATCTCAGAACCGACATCTGAGGCCATTTGGAATCGTAATAGTACATAAACAAACATACAAATATTACATTCTGGTTCTGAATCTGCTGCTAACTGCAGACCATTCTGGTTCTGAATCTGTCAGCCAACTGCAGACCTCTGTTTTTTTTTGCGTTGGGTTTTTCTGAATCTGTGAACTGCAGACCATTCTGGTTCTGAAGCTGGTGGCCAACTGCAGAACATTCTGGTTCTGAATCTGTTGCAAACCGCAGACCATTCTGGTTGTGAATCTACCACCTAGGGAAGTGGAAGAAGGAGGAGGGACGAAGGCGGGACGGAGGAGGTTGTTCAACTGTCGTCAACCGTCTGTCTGTCCCTCGTCCTCTGGCTCGGCGCGCTTCCATCTTCGGCTGCCTACTTCTACTAGGTCCCCCCTGCTCTTGTCGCTGTGTCTCGCTCACTTTTCTCGTTCTCTGGATCCGCAACCACCTCGTCATTTTCGTTCTCTGCTCCCCCTCTACAGAACCCATTTTCGTTCTCATACGCACCCACCCACCAGGTCCAATCCACCATATCCCACTTCACAATATATCTTTCTATCTATTTATCTATTTATCTATCTATCTATCTATCCCCTTTTGTTGTCCAGAGCTTGTTCTGAATCCTCCTGCTGACAACTCCCCATTTTCAAAAAACCAAAACCCACCTTCAAATCAACAAGCTCTCACGAACTGTTTTTGTTTCCAAAATCACATTGCAAAGCTTAGCTTACATTATTATTGTTTGGCATAGACTCTCAGAATTTTTTTTCTCACCATCATCATCCCTGAGACATCTTCTTTGACATGCATCATCATCATCTGCAGCACTTGACACCAAGCACCTCTCCAGATCACTTACCCCACATTGCTGCAGCAAAATATTATTAGCAGGCAAAAAAGAAGCATCTGAACTGGCCTTCTTCATCTCTGTTGGACACACACACACATACACAGATCATCATTTGTCTGTCTTGTTACTGCTGCAGCTTTAGAGACATGCCCATTTCCTAGTTTTGAAGAACTTTGTTTCTCATCTGGGTCCTGAAAGATTACACTACTGTTCTTGATTACCTCTGAGTTTGACAGTGTTCTGTGATGATCTGCACATGATAGAGAAAGAAAAAGGGACTTGATGATAGATGTTTGAGTCATCAGTGAGTTGTTGAGAGAAGGAGAGAGAGAGTTTGACAGTGAGAAACAATAAAGGAGTTCAACCAATTTGTGCCATGAGAGATGATAGAGAGTGACACTGTTGAAGATACTTTTAAATGAGTGCTGCAACAGTGTGTTGTTGAGAGACAGCAAATCGATCTGAGTTCAAAGAAAAGAAAAGTTGGGGATATAAAGGAGTAGTAGTCAGCAAAGCTCAATGGGGTTGCAGACTGGTCATCGTAGACTGCGAGCTGCTGCTGGGGCTGTTTCATGTCTGGTAACTCTTGGACTTGTGTTTCTTTCTGGGTTCATGTTTCAGTACCTCTGGACAGCTCTTTCTCTGGCTCTGTGTCTGTCTGTGCATTCCCATGATTCTGCATATCATTGAATATTTGGTAATGTCACCCACCAATTTTAACAGTAAGGAGCAACAAATAACTTGAATAAAGTTGAAGATTTATCATCATAACCACCCTCCTCTGATTGGAACTTGCATGCTGTCAAGCCATGAAGCTCTCTCTCTCTCTCTCTCAATGTAATATTGAAGTACCTACACCACATTCAAGGCACTGCTGTGATGAGCAATAGAATTGTGCAATGGTAGCACAACAAAACATTCAGCAAGAAACCTTCACTCTTCTCCTAGCTATGAATACTTATGGCAATTGAGCAACATCACATGCCTACAACATGCTAGAGTTCTCTGACCACATAAAATCAGAAACTTTCAAAAGAAAGTCTCACACCCAAAACCAGATTCAAGGTCCTTGTCTCTCCTTGCATATCATGATCAGGTCAGCTATATTACCTGTACACATTTTACCTACACAGCAGTAGAGTCAAGCTCCGCTTGAGTACTACCCCAAGCTCAGTCAGACTCACTAATGTATAGATATGTACAAGAGGCTTACAACCACAAAACAAGCAGAGAAATACACTCAGAAAGCCATGGAACTTGTTGGGTCTTCCTCTTCCTCAGCTTGGGTGTCAAAGTGTTTTAGAGAGAATTGGGAATCATTCTGCATCTAGATCTCACCTAAGGGTTCTTCAAGATACATACATGCTACAAGGTTTGGTTATTGCCTCCAGACATTGAGCAAGAATCCAATGCGGATCTCTCTCTCTTTCCCTCTCTTGCAGTGAATTCTCTAAGCATATGATGTAATGGGTCTTGCAGCAGCTGCAGACTCCAAGCTTTGCATCCAGGCGATGGGTCCGGAGGGCAAGGCTTGAACAGCAGCACAGGTGCAGGAGGAATACTACTGTTGGGTTTTTGTTGTACTACTCCATCCTGTTTGCTTCCATTTTGGACACTGTGGATGCCCGGCCTCATGTGCGGGGGAAACTGAACTGGAGGAGCGCGCATGCTACCTTCTATGGGGGCGCTGACGCCTCAGGCACCATGGGTATGTCCTGTTTGTAGCCCTTGTCTTGAGCACTTGAAGGGATTAGTTCTCTTGAAGGGTCTACTGCAAGTCGGGAGAAGGGACGAGAAAGATTATGAACAAGAAGAAGATGGTGATCCTCTAAGAGGAGAGCTTTGCTGTGTTGTGCTGTGTGCTGTTGCAGGGGGAGCTTGCGGCTACGGGAACCTGTATGGGCAAGGCTATGGCACAGAGTCTACAGCGTTGAGCAGCGTGCTTTTCAACAACGGTGCAAAGTGTGGAGCTTGCTATGCCATCATGTGCTACCGCTCCAAGCATTGCTTCCCAGGCACTCCCAAAGTGACGGTCACGGCCACCAACTTCTGTCCTCCCAACGAAGCCTTGCCCAACAACAACGGCGGCTGGTGCAACCCTCCCTTGCGGCATTTCGACTTGGCGCAACCTGTGTTCTCGCGCATTGCAGACTGGAAAGCTGGCATCATCCCAGTTCTCTTCAGAAGGTAAGGCCCAGTCTGTTGCTGCAAAGTTTCGTCTATGATCTTGATGAAGCTCACTCCTCGTCCAGTCTCTGTTGCTGTTCGTGACAACCTTAAGCTCTTAAGGAAGCTTGTGTTTTTTTGCGGTTTGTTTGTTTGTGTCAGGGTCCCATGCGTGAAGAATGGAGGCATTCGCTTCACGATCAATGGCAACAAGTACTTCAACTTGGTGCTCATCACCAACGTCGGGGGCAAAGGAGATGTCCGAGCCGTGGAGTTCAAGCGCGGCGATGGCGGCGTATGGCAATCGATGACGCGCAATTGGGGCATGAACTGGCAAACTAACACGGTGTTGGTCGGGCAAGCCATCTCCTTCCGCATCACCACTAGCGATGGCAGAACCACCACATCCTTGGATGCTGCCCCTTCCGACTGGCGTTTCGGCCAGACCTTTGAAGGCTCTCAGTTTACAACATAGCTGCAAGCAGATCTGTCGTAGTTTTTGTGTTCTCTCGAGACATGGCTTTCTTCTTGCTTACTGTTTGCTTGCTTGCTTGCAGCAAAGTTGTTCCTGATGATGAGTGTAGAAAGAAGGCTTTAGCAACAAACCGCAAAGCTCAATTCTTACTGCTGCAACTTTCTTCTTCTTCTTCGTGTCAGTAATGTTTGCGAGGAGGAGATCAGTTCTTGCAACTGTGTATGAATCTTCTTCAAGTGCAGCATTGTAATTGCAGTAGCAGAGTACTACCAGTTGCCATCGCTCCCAATGCATACTATTGCTCATTGTGCGAGCACTTCTTTCTTGTTCCACTGCAACATGCTGGATTGCTATCTCGTTGTCTGTCTGTCTGTCTGTCTTGTCTTCTTCACCAATTTTGGAGAAGAATACGTTTGATCTTGGACATGATCTCCTCCTTTTGCCTTCTCAAACGTTCTGATCTGCTTCTTTGCAGCTAGCTTCAACAGTACGTACGCCATCTCTGTTGTCCAGAATTGGCAATCCAAAAGCTCCATCGACAGGGCATTACCACTTCTGGTAAGCGGAGAAAACACACAGAAAACAAAAGAAATTCTGAACTGCATTGATCTTCTCCAGCAAGGCTCATCCACAGCGCTGTCTACAATTGTCTTTCTTCGGCTTTCTTCGAGAGATCATCATCGTCCTTCACAATATCCCTCTCTCCTTTACCTTATCAAACGCTCTGTGCAGAAGCAGATTCAACAGGTCGTTCATGCCGTCGCACGGGCGTCTCTTCTGTTTTCCACAATTGGCAATCCACAAAGATCCATCGACAAGAGGGCTGTCTTCTCGTAAGTGCAAAACACACAGAAAACAAAAACCTTAGCGATTCTCTGAAATTTTTTTGTAGAAAGAAGCTTGCAAGTCTTTGGCCTCGCACAACAGCTTTCTTTACCCTTGTATCGATCATCTGGAGCAATGGCTCATATCGTTGTCTACAAAATTGTTGTTCTTTTCTCGGCTTTCCAGAGATGATCATCGTCCTTCACAATCCCTCTCTCTCTCTTCTCTCTCTCTCCTTTCTCCTATCTATCACTTGAACAAGAGTGTTTTGCACCGCAATCTTGCAACTCTAGTTTTCTGATGATGTTTCTTACAGTGGTCTACTTCCGATTGTGCTAACTTCTGCTTGTGGATTTCCCCGTTCGTGTCTAATCCGTGGTGAGCGCGAGGTTTCCGATGGACACGAGCAAACAAAGATCAGATTCTTCGGCAGTTGGTTGTCAAAGTCCATTGCAGTGAGTTTTTCCTTACCACTCTTGTGCGAACTTTCTTGGTGGAATTCATTCCCGTCCGCATCTGATCACAGGCGAAGTTCCTGATCAACATGTTCATGTTTGTGACTGCCTGGCAATCTTATTAGTGTATCTCTGCCGCGTTTTTCAGGCAGATGACGTCTTTGTTCCTCACATGTTGAGTTTGTTTCTTGATGCTGTTGTTTGCATACAAGTGTGATCTTGCCTCCTCTCTTTGAGGAACACAATGCTGTTTGCATACATTGTGATCTTGCCTCCTCTCTTTGAGGAACACAATGTTGTTTGCATACATTGTGATCTTGCCTCCTCTCCTCAAGAAACGCAAGGAATGGATGGAGCTCAATCGATTTCAGCTTTCTTTGCCAGGGTCTGCTACATACATTCTGATGCAACAATTCAATTGCATTGGGCAAACAATAAAAGGTACTTACCTTCTCAAGCACCCAAAATGAACCATGCTGCACAAGTAGCCATAGGTACTAACACCCAAGGGAGGAAGATTGTTGTCTACAGAGCTTGAAACAAAGTAGATCAGAATGGAGTAGCTCAAATCAAAGCAAAACAAAACCACTAAGAAAACAAGCTCTAGTACTTTTTATTATGCTTGCTCTGTTGATGCTTTGTTGCATATAAGTTCTCATTAGCAGCAACAGAATACTTGAATGACTGGCATGACTATCTTCTCACTTCAATGTCTGGTGCTGCTGAATTTTTCTTGCTGCTCAAGAACATAGTCAATTGATTACAAGCAATTGATTACATTGGCCACATTTATCTAGTCATCATCACTGATGTCTAACCGTCTCTTGGCTTTTACATTTGAGAGTTGCATAATAAGCACACAGATGAAAACACAAAAAAAGTAGGCACTGCATGAAATGTAACAAAATCTGTTATGTACAGAAAACCAGGCATTTGTCTCAATGCCTGGAAGCATGAGAGCAAGTGAGGGGGGAGGAGCCACCACAACCACCATTGGCAATGATTCTACAGTGCCCATGATTCCTACTGAACAAATCTCATGCACATCATGTCTGTCAAAACTCACAAGGTTATGATCATACTGGGATAGGGGAGCCTGGCTTCATACTACTCTTCTAAAATGGAATCTGTCTCAACAGAAAGTCCAGAGACCAAGCAATGCTATTGCAACACTTCATCAATAAGGCAGGCAGGCAGGCAGGCAGTGCCAGTAGGCTTGAAGTGGAGCTCAGGAGGATGTGAGAGCTCACAAAACACTAATCCTTATCTGCAACTGTCTCCATTACATTCCTGAAGGGCAGCAGAATTCTCTGTATCAACCACAACACACCAAAGAAGACAGCTTGATATATGACTGTGAATGCTTGGGTTGTTGGTGGCATCAAGGTTCATAAACAGCAGCACCCACAAAAGAAATGCCTTCTGCTGCAAGAGTTGTTGTGAAACCTGGGCATTTCAGAGATAAAAAAGCCACGCCCAACTGTCACAAACAGCTCTACTTGAAACTCTCCCACTAACAAAAGGTATATTTCTTGCTCCTGGAGTGTCACCTCATTAAGTAGAGCCCCTCCACCCTTTGGTGAGGGATCTCAGGACTTCAGGAAATTCTAGCTCCAAACTCCAGCAACATCCTGCAGCAGCCTTCTGCAGTTTTTGGCCCTTCTGCTTTCATGTAAAATGTCCAGAGAATTTCAGCTGTACCTTCTGTCCTTCCTGCAACTGTACAAAACCTATCCATGTCATCACTTTCTGTCCTCACTACACTTGAAGTCAAAGTCTACATATGTTCTCTGCAAAATGGGTCTCTGGCAAGTTGCTGTATGTCAGAAGCTGGCAGCCTGTACTGATCCAAACATTGCCATTAAGTGTCAGCTAAAATCAACTCCTTAGCAATAAGTTTTTATTGTATATAAACAGCAGTTTCAATCAGTCTCTCCTGTTGTGTTTTGCAGTACCATCGATTAGCTGCAACAACAATTACAGGTCCATGTTTGGGTTAGGAGCAGATGTCTGTGTGTGGGCAACATCATCGGAGTTGCTGCTGGCTGCTTGCTGTTGCATGGGTGGTGGTGGTGGTGGTGCAGCAGCAGCTGCATCCAGGATCTCAAACTGATCCTGGGTCATCTGTGACACTTCGGATGGTGACAAAATCTTGATTGACCGCACACAGTTCACAAATTCCCTGTATAGCACTCATCACAGGGCAACAATCAGGTGCGAGTTCTTCTAACAGAACAGAAAAACAAAAAGATCACTGTTTATACACTATCAGATTCACAACCAAAAGCTCAAACAAACTGAAAAAACTAAGCCCCAAAAAACCAGCAGGAAAACTAACCTAGATGCTGTTTCCAGGACAATAACTAGTGAATCAACCAGGATTCTTCACCACCCAGCATAGACAAACTGGTGAAGGCACTAGTTAGGAGAGGCAACATAAGAAGAACAGGACAAGGGCTTACTCCCATGGATCATCACCAACTAGTAGTGTATCATTCTCGTGGTCCACAAACACAAGCTGCCAGCCTGATTTTACTGGTCCATCCAGCATGCCTTCTAAGTTGAACATTTGTGCAAGCTCACTGCGCAGCTCTGCATAGTTGTGAAAGTTCCTGACATCCAAAGATCTTCCTGGCATTCCAAACTTATGTACCTGGGGAGGATATTCCACACACACTGTTGATAAAAAATAAAATAAAATAGGCAATGGAAATGAGTTATTGACATAACTTTGAACTTTCCTGCTCTCATAAAGAGCTTAGAAGAACAATTCATAAGATTTGATATCTTGATACTCATGCAACATGTTTTTTCAGCCTTAAAATTAGGTGAGCTCCATTGAAGTTTTTATGTACAAAGAAGGCATTGAAAAAAATTTCTACCTTGGTGAAAGTGCGCAGAGGTGGTGGTGGTGCAGCTTGCATGGAAGACCAGGAAGCAACAGAGTTTCGTTGGTATACACCATTATTGTCCATACCTCCAGTAGAAATAACCCCAGATGCTGCAATGGTGGGGTGATTTGGTGTGGCTGGTGGACAAAATGCACCTTGCATTATGTTGCTGCCAGGAAACCCATCTTGCTGCTCCCTAGTCTTTTCATGATATGTGTGATGGGAGTTGAGAGGTGCTGAAGCAGTTAGAGGCTGATCAATTGGAACACCAAAGAGAAGATGGCGGTCTGCTTGCAACTGATCTCCATCCTGTTCATTGTCCCTAAACCCACCCAAAGGTGGAAGTTCAGCAAGGCCAGCTTCAACACTGACTTGACTGCGTTGTGGATGTGTAAATGGACTCATCACTTGAGAACAGGGTGATGAGTCTGCTTGGCCACCCAATTGTGTAGAGCCCATAGACTGTGCATCAGTTTGGTTCTGGTTTTGCATTGTAGAGAACCAGGGTGACACCTGCCACACCAGATAAGCTAGCCTTGGTCAGCTGTACAGAACATGCTGTGGATCAAGCAGGATTCACTCTACTGCTGGTTAATTTCCATTCAGGTAGGAAATGAGACAGAAGAGAAGCAGATCAGAGAATTCATTGAGAAGCAGATAGCAGCAGGTTCAATACCTGAGGATCTTGCACAATAAGGTCAGTTCCCTGTATGGAGGTCTGCATTTCACTCTGGTTAGGTCGCAGAATGTTGAAAAAATGGTTGTTTTCCCTTGTTGGGCTGTTGGTCTGGTCAGTTCTTCCTAGCAAGCCTTGCAACGAAAATGAGGAGGGAACCATCTGTAGTTCAGATTCACAATAACTAGTTTCTGGCCGCATCGAGCATACCAAATCCACTTGTGGCTGTGGTCCACTAAAAGAAAGCTGGAGAAGTGGCCCAGAAACATCAACCATTTGATGCATGGACTGTTGGTCCTGTTGTTGAGACTGGAAATGCAACTGTTGTGATGACAGCAGGGACTGAGGATGAAATTGTTTTGAGGAATCTCTGGTCCGGATTTCTTGGAGGGCCTCTGCAGCCAAAGCACGGTAAAACTCATTCTGTGTAGATGGTACTGCTGACTCCAGCCTTTGTTGAGGTGGCCGCATCCTAGGAGTTGAGGAGTCCATGCCTAGGCTGTGAAAGTTGGGCACTCCTAGGGAGTCACTTCCACCAGCCCACATCTGCGACTTCTTAAGCCATGATTCAATGTCCTCCTCTTCACCTGGCAGAGATACAATTCAATCAGCAGCCCTGGGATGGCAGCTGAGCCCCAAATACATTGTCATTCCAAAACAGGTTTCCTGACTCATGGACCTTACCTCTGCTCCCACGAGTACGCTTTGATCTTAATGCAAGCGGAGGAGGGCACAAAAGAAATGGTGCAGGAAGAGGTTCAATATCCCAGATCGACACCCGCTGTTGTCGCTCTCCTGCAGTGGACTCATCCCATCCAACCTGCACAACAACACATACAGCATCCACCTTCAGCACATCCTGAGGAATTTCTCAGGACACAGGATGCCCAGGCCTCCAATTTCCAGGTGTTGTGCAATCCTTTCCTTTGCACACATCGATGAAGCAGAATCTTTGCTGTAACATCCAAAGTGCAACACAAAGCAACACAAACATCTGTCAAAGTTTCAATTGGGTTAGAGGGGATAGACCTTGAGGGATCGCCAATCTGACTTTGGCCACCTGATGGGATCAAGGTCCCCAATCCCAGTGATAGTTCCCATATACCTGCAGCTTGAAAGGCAAATTCCTTAGGAGTGCATAAAACAGATTGGAGGCACGAGCATGCAACAAAGCATGGTATAGGAAAACAGGTCTGAAGTATGGAGAATTCTTTGTTGGTGGAGGCAGGTTGCACAGGTCCTTACCTCCGAACACTAGATTCCTCAGTCTCAAACACCATGCGAAAACGCATTCCCACACTGACCTGAGTGTTGATCGCCTTATGATATTTGGCCACTGGGATGACAAACTCAGATGGGCTTTGCCTGAAACAAAGGACAAATATGTGGCATTTAGAAGAAAACCAAAAGGATACATTCTCTCATGTTATATAGGTGCAGAAAATCTGGCCATGTAAACAGATGAAAACAAAACTGACAAGCTCACCCAACAGAACATGCAACTTATCACAATGCATGTATGATTTGCAGCCAACCTTGGGTTGTAGAATATTGTGAAACGGCTGTTTGTGGCCGCAGCATGATTGGCAGCAGCAAGGACACCAATATGCATGCTATCACTGGACAATACTGATGATGGCATAATCATTTGCTGTCGGTTAGCACGTCTAATTCCCAACAATAGCTGACCTTTGTCATCCCTGTGTTTCCAGTCAGGAGATCAGTGAGCACATGGCCAGGACAAAAGCAAACAAACAGACACCAAAGTAGTTGCAAAGATGGGATGAAAGGCAGTCTGTTACCGTATGAACAGAACAGAGTCTCCCGCTTGCAGTCTCTTGGCACTCACAAATACACTCCACCCAGTAGTGAGAAGATGCCTGCGGGGCTGGCCTGCAAAAGAACAAAAAAAAATATTGATCAGAACTTTTCGTTGCTTCTAGTATGCTGAACACAGACACTGAAGAAACTGAAGTTACCTACCAAGTTGCAAAACAGGTTTCCTAGCAGTAATTCAGAGTAAAAAAAAGGTTTAGACATTGCTCACCTCGATAGATATGACGAAAGTGCCATTCCTGATCATGCAGGTCCCTGGCTATGAGCTCCTGTGCTGGTGGCTGCTGCGAGAAATCCTGGAAGTTCCAAGAATAACATGACCTTACTGTTGACAATGGCACTTTAGAGTTGTTTCACCAGGAAAAGCTCAGACAATGAGTTGCAAGGTTCTACCAAAGAACACATGTGCTAGGAAACAAAGAAACATCAAATTGGCAAAGACAATGGAGGGACAACATACCAAGGGTGGAAACACTTTCTCTGCAGCACGGCGTGGAACTGAGAAACCACCATGAGTACTAGTGTCACTCGCAGTCAAGGTCTTGCAAAAGTAGTCTGTTGGCTGTCTGTTGGGCTTGGGCAAATCTTGAGCCAACAATGCATTCTTCTGCTGCTGCAAGGGCATAATAAGGAATCATATCAGCTCATCCTGCTCGTGAGCCTTGAGATTGACAGACGCAATTGACAGAGCACCTACACCCACTGGGAACTTACAGAAGTAGGCAAAGGTATCAAGGTCATCTGTGCATATACTTCATCTGTTTCCAAATCAGCCTGCAGAAAAACAACAGAAACCCATCTCCGTCAGCCACTCAAAAGTTCAGTTGTAGACAAGGTTGCAGAGCTCAGACAGGTAAGTTTCTGACACACACCCAAAGGTCTCATCTTTAGAGTCAAGAGACCTTACAAAGCAGCAGAAAACAGGAAATGAGCTCTTATTGATAGTTACATGCTAGACTTTGCAGGGAGGTGTGCTTTGCAGAAAGAAGAAATGCCACAAAATTACAAGACAAACCAGTTGACAAGAAAGGGGGTCTGTCCATCTGTACATGAAGGGTAACATTGTCCAGCAGACAGATGAGCCATGAAGGAAGGTTGGGATAGTTTGGAATATGAGAGTCCAATTCCTTCTGTGTCGATGCAGCCACCTGCAAACCCATGTGAAACATGAAACAAAGGAAACAAAGCCCTTCAGAAAACACATGAATGGAAATCAATCTACCTTTTCAGCTCACTTGCTGACCACCACCTCTAAGTACCTCAGCAGAGAAGAAGCAGAGTGCAAGAGAGAAGAACACAAAAACTAAAGGAATCTGGAAGAGAGAGCCAGCCCACCATGGGACTCGGAATAGTTGGTTACCTGCTCAGTGTGCCCTTGGGGAAAGTAGACAACACGGCTACTGACTGAAGGTAGTGAAACCAAAGGTCCAGCACACGCATGCCACAGCTCCGAGTTCAGACATCTTCTATCTGTGCAAGACCCACATCTCAATTTCTTAGATTATCCTCCAGTCAGTCAGACCTCCTGTGCAGACACCTCAAACTAAGTCAAGCTCAGAGACTGAAAAGACTTGTCGTTGTCCTCATGAGACCAACCAGAAAGGGTTTCAAAGGGTTTGTTTCTTTCTTTCCTGCAAGAAACAAACCAACTCAGCTCCACACCCTGAACTTTCCATGTTTTCCAATTTTTTCTTTGCGAAAAAGAAATGGATTTTGTTTCTTCTTCTTGCAAGAAACAAAACCAGACTCCGGGATTTCCCACTTTCTCATTTCTTTCTTGTTCTCTCTTGGGTGCAGCGGCCAAGCTTGCAGACAAAGGGCTCTAGCCCAGAAGAGGGCAGCAACAGCAATGGGATCTTGCAGGGAGAAAGGAAAGAGGATCATAAAGGGATTTTCTTACTATACCTTGCTCGGTCGACAACGACGGAGGAGAATAGCCCGGGGCTGAAAGCCGCATTGGTGGACATGGATACATCGCGAGCTGTGGACACCACGATGGAATCCTTCGAGGAGAGATCCGTGACGGCAGCAAAAATACAGTTGGGAAGAGAAGACCCAGCAACAAGCTCTCTTGTAAGCACACGCTCCTCTTGCAACTGTTGCAGCAGACTATGTGTCTTTCTTTCTATCTACTCGACCGAATGCTCCATCTCCATTTTCTACGCACTAACACAAGATTCAACTCGCCGGCGGCAAATCCGATCTCACTCTTTTTCTTTGACGTCTCCTCCACCATGTCCGATCTGCACAGACCCACAACACCCACAAAAACCGCCATCATAAAGCATGCTGGGAGAGAGGGAGGGAGGAGTTCCATCTTCTTCTTCTTCTTCTTCTTCTTCAAGTCCACCGTCGTCGTCTCCTTCCCAATGCATGTAAACCAACCCATCTCCTACCCTTCTTCTTCTTCACCCACCCAAGATCCTCATCATCTATATTCCTCTATTCTCATGCTTGTAAGTAAGCACAGCCGAATGTCTCTCTTCTCTCGCGCAGCTGAGCGCAGTGTGCACCCAACCAAATCATCGCCATAGCCACGACCCATTTCCATACCACCTGCGGAAAGTCCTGTACCTTCCTCACCTTTTTCGCACAGTGGGTGGCGGTGCTTCACCAGCCCCTGTAGACAAGCGCATGCGCGCGAAAACGCGACTGACCCATATCATCATCTTACGCTAATACTACTGCAACAGACATTTTCACACGGATATGAATGAAACACACGACGATGACGGCGACGACGGCCAGCTTTCGAAGTTTTCTTCTTCTTCTTCTTCTTACCTTCTGAAGTGCCAAGGCCACCGCTAGTGGAGGTTGTAGTAGCAGCAGCTCAATTCGACAAGAAAGAAACTACAACCACATCCCACGACGTTTGTCGAATCCGGTTCTGCCTGCTGCTTCAGTCCCAGCAGACGCTGTCGAATGAGGATTCAAGTTCGAGCTGAATCTCGAGAACAGAGGGAAAAAAAAGAAAGAGAGCTTCTCAAAGAGAACTGACTAGGTACTTGTGTATTACCCGTCCCCTTTTCTCTTCAAGCTAAACACTCACGTGTTTTCCTGCTACCACTTCAATCCAAGGAGATTTTTTAAAAAAAAACCGGATGCAAATAGAATTGTCACAGGAGTCCCAGCCAAAGGACACACAGAGTGGCGAAGAGAGAGACAGAGAGAGGGTGCGTGATGATGATGAGGAAGATGGACACAGTTCGACAACATTGAGAAAGAACCAAAGCTCCCTGAAAATGCTTGTTGCGTGTTTGGAGGTACCCACGATTCGGAACAGAAGAGATATGTCCAAAGGGAATCAAAATGCATCCAAAAAAGCCATTATATCAGGGAGATGATGATGGATTCGTTCGCGACAACAACTGCGAAACTATTTGGAGACGGCTGTGACGTGCAGACAAAAGGACCAGGAAGGAAGCAAACGCGACAGAAACTCGAGAGACAAAAAGGAGAGCAAAACACAGAGAGAGAGAGAGAGAGAGAGAGAGACCCTACTAGTAGGTACCCTAAGGACCCTATTAATAGGTACCCTAAGGTCCCTACCAATAGGTACCCTACCTAGTAGGTTCCTACTGCTGTCCCCCTATTAGGGTAACCCAGTTGTCTGGTTTTGACCCCACCTCCGTCAACGTGGTCGGGGTTAAAGCCGATGTTGGGTTTGGTTTTTTTCACCCCCCACTTCGGTGGGCTTTGGGTGGACCCAGCACCCACATTGGGTAGACAAACCATGGTCAAGAGTAAAAAAAAACCTCCAATTATTTTAGGGTTACTTCC
>Ga0209611_10003524_pt1 | contig 27046 bp, 25 predicted proteins | sample S1TSphgellanicum_3_FD_187693 | JGI IMG/M metagenome (GOLD analysis project Ga0209611, IMG submission 187693) | Host-associated microbial communities from peat moss isolated from Minnesota, USA - S1T2_Fc - Sphagnum magellanicum MG (SPAdes) (version 2) | ecosystem: Host-associated > Plants > Peat...
CTGCTGCACATGTATCCACCAGGTATTTGTCCAACAGGTATTTGTCCACAACACAAATACATCACAACATTCCTGTAGCATGTACATCATGCCACATTCAGGAAAAGAAAGGGGAAAAAGGAGAATTGGTGGGTTTTCTTGACCATCTTGTGGGTTCTAGGGGGTGAATTTTGGTGTAGCTTCCAGCTCTGTTGATGAGGGCATGGCAGGATTGCAAGCACTTGAAAGCTCGTTCCACGGCTTGATGCTCTTATGCTCCTGCATTGCTGTTGTTGCTCTACACAAAGATGCAGAACTGCTCAAACTTGGGCTCATATAATGTGATGGATTGATTCACCATTGCTGCTGGCATTTAGCTCTCCAGCCCATAGCCAAATTAGCCAGATCCTCTATCTCAGAGACATGAACTGAGCTTAACAAGGTCAAGATTTCGATCTCGGAAACTCCTGTGCAAGTAGATTGTAAGAAGATTGTATCACAAAGGCACTCAAATCTCTTAACATTGTAGACAAATAAACAATCTATTGAGCACAAAAAACCTTACTAAAATCCAAACCAAAAAAAAAAAAGAAAAAATTTCAGCTGTGTGCGCGCACAAAGAGCTCGCTTGTTTCGCTCTCTACTCCCAAAGAGAACCACGCGCACAAAGAGCTTACTCTTTTCTGTAGCTACTCTCAAAGAGATCTATCTGCACGCACGAGAAAGCTCACTCTCTTAGCTTGCGCTACACCCTAAGAAATCTGTGCCCAGAGTGGAGACGAAGGGCCGGAGGAATTGTCCCATAAACTTTGGCACAACATCTGAAATGAAAAAGGAGACCAGCTGTGAATATAAAAATTCATTAAAATCCTTTTATGTCTTGGCTACTTGCTTGAACAATGTGTAGAAACATGGTGATTTTTAAATATATTAATATAAAACAGGTACAAGGTCAATACTTATAACCTCAGGTCCCTAGTTCCTACGGGTGTCAGGTAGTTCTCAGGTTTTGATTTTCTTTTTTTTTCATTTTAGAGAATCGACCAGAGTTTCAAAATTTTAAAAATATAAATAAATAAATCTGATTCTCACAAAAATGGTTTTCACAAATGTGAGATTCCGAGGGAAGCCCTTTTACTGAAATTAGTGTATTTGTCAACAAAAATAAAGTATCCCCATTTTGGGGGAAGTGTAAAGTTGATCAAACTCACACAACCTGAGCCTACCATAATACTTTGGAAAGAAGAGAAAAGAACTGAAGTCACATGTTGGTTATGACTCAAAATGAATACAAGATCATCATCACTCACTTGCATGACACTATCACATTAAAAGGAGTTGGTACACTGATTCCTTTGCTTAAAACTCACTTGGCTTTCAACTAAAATCGAGAGCATTTGAGGATTTGTTATTGGCTGACTTTGGAGGCTTGTGCAGCTGCTTGCAAATCAGTTGTTGCTGCTTTCATTCCTGAAGTCGGCTCTGCAATTGACTGGGCAACACCAGACCCTGCATCTGAAACCCGCGTTGCCTCCTGTGCAAGTCCTAGAAGCACAAGTGATGACCTGATGAAAACACAGGTGGGTGTTTATTGTTAGATCTGGATAATACATGAGCATCCAAGAAGAGACAGGATCCTGGTGTATATCAACCATGTAACCACTTGTACTGAAACACATCAAGGTATCATCAAACACTAGGGACTAAAGAAGGTGGACACCCCACTTTTCCTGAGTGAGAGATATTATGTCTCCTGCAGATGCCTGCATTTGCTACCTGCTACACGAACAGAGTTTCTGGGAATATGGGAAAATTGAGTAACCTGGGTACAGTGGGTCGGACAGCAGTTTGATTAGCATGAGTGGCAAGAGGTCCTCGCAATGTTGGGTACTCCTTCAGTGCATCTTCCAGTTGCACAGTTGGTAGCTGCAAGACTCCAAAAAGGCTTGTAAGTGTTCAAGAATCCTTAGCTAAGAACAACCCAAAAACCTCTTCAAGTTGGCAGGTCCATCATTCCTTCCAGTTGTTCTCACCTGTCAACCAGATATTTCCCTGTTATTTAAACACTGTTTCCTGTTCCTTCTTCATCCAATCTTCTTGGTCATGAGGACCAGCTTGAAGATCCATGCATTTTTAGTTATCCTTTTCATCAGAAGTCATGCTCATTTTGCCATTCCTAGTTGGTCTTCAGTGGCTTTTCTGTTCATAAGACCGTATCTTCTGCTCATTGGTCCATCTTCAATTCTCCCAAGTGTGTCCATTAGTCATTTCACCCATTCCATCTGTGTGAATTTGCGTTGTAAATTCTGTAACTTCTTTGTGTGTTAAGATCTTGAAATCCCTTGCCACTTATTGTGCACTGTCAAGTTATATTGGCATCTCTCTGTTTATGTATGAACTCTGTGTGAAAACATATTACACAGCTGAAAAAGGGTCACCTCAATATCACATTGAAAACACATCAAACCAGTATGCCAGAATGCCACTGCACCTGCAATAAGACGTGGAAAGAATGGGGAACTGTTTGATGTGCACATTTGAGAAAGCCCATCCACAGCTTCGGTAGTTTCCAAATCTACAAATCCAGGAACAGAAACAGAAATGTCTTTCCATACTTCAGAAACCTTTCTTGCAAGAGAATTCCTGACACCCAAACCCCACACACTAGATTGTTCTCAGGTCAGGAAACATGTCTTCTGAAATCTATTGCTAACTAGGTTCCATCATACTAGGTTCAGAATTTACAGTGCCCACAATATATTCCAAGGGAAGCTCAAAAAAGGATAAATCACAATAAAGAATAGCACTGTCCAACCACGTGTTGAAGCTGTGAAACCAACTACAGGGGATACTGTGAGACCTTATCCTGTACCTGCTTATTCACAAGACGAGAGAGAATCTCCATCACAAAGCTCACCTGCATACAAAGAGAAACCCTTAGCATTGCCCTCTTCTGTATGCTGAAGAGGAGCATAAAACTTGTTTCCTGATTTGCCCAGAATTCTGTATCTGGATCGGACACTGTTGGGAGCACAACCTTCCACAAAGTCTTTCTTCCAAAGAACCGAGCTGAAATCTCTTTTGCTTCTAACTAACAGAAACAAACTCTCTATGAACAGGTACAAACATGCAGCTGCTGCACAAACTTCAACTATACCATGCCATCAGTAGGAAAAGGGAGAGAGAAAGACCAATGTAGGAAAAGCACCAACAGCTTGGATAACCGTTCGCATAAAGAGAAGCGGAAGAGGAGTCTGTTCTACCTGTTTAACCCATCACACCACATTAACCCAATTTCTCACTTAGAATGCATTGACCTCTTCTCAGAGTCTTTCTCTCAAAAGCTCATCAATTGCCATCCATTTGTCAAAGACAACAATGAGCTGTCACATTAAACAGGAATCAAGGCAATACTGGGATCAGCCTAGACAAGTATGTGATGAACTATCAGTCCTGTGTCAGTAATCCTAAGTATAACAGGAATACTGGGCACAAAAGATCATGACACTCATCAATGCACAGTTGATGTAGACCAGAGCTCCTAAGAGATTTCTTCACTACTCAGATATTAGAAACAGGTGACCTTACCAGTTGATTCAACACCTTGGCCAAGACCTGCTGTGTAAAGACACTCTGCTGCTGAAGACAAGCTGAACATGCATCCATCACCTGCTCCACCATCCCCCACCAAAGTATTCTCAATCTTCATTCCAATTTCCACACTATGCTATAAGCCTACCACAAATTGGCAAATAAGGACACAATGTGTAGCTGTATCAACCTTCTTGAGCAGAACAGAGTCACGGTGTGGGTCAATGCCATGCAGGGCAATTAAAACTTCAGCTGGTGTTAGGGCAGGACCTGTGTGTGCTGAGCCCTTCACAAATTGAACCAATCCCACATCAAATTCTTAGATCTCATCTCTGTTTGGTTCTATATGTAAACCTCCACCATCAAGATGTTTTTCAATTGACAAGTTGACAGGCTACAGGGCTTACAGTAATCGACAATCTCCAAGGTAATCTACTAGTCTCTGCAGGCCATAAGGAGATTGGGTGAAAATCTCAACTCAAATATCATAGACTAGATAACCCATTCAGAATCCATGCTCAATAACACATTCCTGTTGTTTGATGTATACATTTGTCATGAGTCACCCAGATGGATCCAACATTTCAGGCAAGCCTCTGCTAATTCTTCCTCACCCTGCATGCAACATTTTGGGTGCTGTTAGACCTAAATGAGAAGGTTGTGGCTACCTGTAAAATACGGGCAAGGGCTGCCTGGAATTTGTCAGGAGGAAGGTCAACCAGCCGTGGAAAAACAGGCAACACCTGTACAAAACAGCACCCTTGCAATTCTGAAGTCCACCTAAGAAAAAGATGCATCTTGAACAAAGAGAATAAGCCTTCAGTGCCTTCATTGAGGAGCTGGGTTCAGAACAGCAACCTCTTCTTTAGACAATGAGGAAAGCACAGGTATAAGAAAGGCAGCATCCTGTTCCGACATCATCACAACAAGGACCCTGGGTTAACAGAAAGCAGTTCAATGCATTGGCACTTTGCCTTCAGGTTCATAACTGAGCTGTTTCGAACTGAAGCCTTTGTCCCTTGAAATCTGAGTATTTTCAGGGAAAACATGAGAACTGAAGTGAATGCAGAACCATCAAGTATCTACATGGTTGCAATGAACATGCACACTACTCATGCCCAGCAAGTAGTGATTGAAAAACCTGGAGTTTAGTCTCATAGAGCTTCTTTACAGTGGCAATCAGTTCTGCTGAGGGCTCAGTCCCCTCTGTCAAACTATGAAGAACCTGCAAAAATTCACTTCAAAACTAAGTTCATGTATCCACCACTAGAACACAACTGGGCCCTGAACCTACACTACAAGAATATCAACAGCTTGCATGATAGTTTGTGTTGGAGCACAGAAGTGATTCAATCTGTTGAAAGAAAACCATATATTCACAGACATTTCTCAAAAATATCATACAGAGACAGATTTATGCAAAAGAAACAGTCAGCAAACCATCTCTAGACCTTTCATACCTAACCAATCTGCATACAGCTTTAAGACTCAGGTTTGCAATCATGCAAAAAGACATAACTTGGTTATATTGTATGTCCCAGCAGAGGAAGAAAGGATATCAAAGCTTACCAGCAAGAGCAGGTTCTCACTGCCAGCAGGTGGGTCAGCAATGAGCTGCAGGAGCTCTGGTGATGATGACCCAATGGTGCGAAAGAGTTTGGGAATGTGCCGATGAACTGCCTGTTGCAAAATAGTTCTCCATATTTCAGCACAGAAAGTAGAGGTTGAAATAACAAAGAAAAAACTCTCAGTTAAGAGCCCCACAGATGCATGAAGCAGAAAAGAAGATTGGAAAGGTTATGACAGAGTCATGTAAAAGATATACCTGCTTGACGGCCTTAGAAGCACGGCCATATACTGTAAATAGTTGTTGTAAAAGTGTATGCTTCTGCAAAGAACCACATACAGTGCTTTTTGTCAAGAGCCCCCAAAAGTCAACTTGCTATCAAACTGAAGGTACACAGACAATTCATTAAATTCAAAAGGAAATGAAGTTGCTTTGTAGAAAACACACCTTTGTACAAAGGGCAAAAAAGAGAGACATGTGGCGCTGAGCATCAGAAATCAATACAACTGGACTGCTTTTAACAGAGTTCTGTTGGTTCTCATCTTCAACAACTGCCATATCCATCAGTGTGAGTCCATCCCCTAAGAGTTGGTCACCATTAGCCCCTTGTGTGGTCCTAATACTATCTATTTCCATTGGATCCCTTTGTCCTGCATCTGTTGGTTTAATGTCCACCACTGCAAGGAGACTTTGGGTTGCAAATTCTTCAATCGTTTCAGCTACATAGGTAAGTGGGTACAGCTTGTTTGCAACCTACAAAGAACCAACAGAAATAGACCAGAAACTACCCAAGTCATAGACTGCACTCAATCAACTGATCTCAAACAAAATGAAAGTTTCCTGAATAGTCATGGAGAACACCAGATACTGTTAAATGCATGATGTCACTGAGGACTGTGCATTTGATCAATTGGATGAATGCATCTTCAGAACTTGTTGTGTAAACCAAGTTCCAGAGTGAATTCTGAAGAAAAGAAAGTTCCTCTGCAAGATTTGATCCAAAGTTGTCACATTTTGACAGAAATGAATAGCGACATTTTTTGTAAGAGCATGAAGATACAGTACCAAGCGAATGGCCTTCACTCGTACATCATCAGACTCATGAACTGTACACTGCAAAACACAACTATATATGATCAGTACAATCTCTCTCCAACCCACCAGCCACACCTGATTGTCCTATTTGCCAAACTTCGTGCACCTGCCTTTTGAACTGTTTTGAGGGATAGATACTCTTTCCTGCAGCACCTTCGTGGGAATATCCAAAAAAAACATGAACAATGTGCCACAAAGAACAGCTCACATAAAGGAAAGTTCGAACTAGAAGGTTGTGCATGTTAGACAAGTGATGTGCGATACAAAATAGCTGGCATATATGCAAAGAGCTGGGGGTGGCAGGGGGCTTGCCTTGAGAGCCATCTTTAGACAGATGTCACGTGTGGGAGGCCGCTGCAAGATGAGACTCCAAAGAACACTAAGTCCTTGTGTAATGTGGTCACTGGTTGCTACTTCTCCCACAGCTCCTGGATTGCAAAGATCCTCCAGCAGCTTCAATGATGTCAATGGCAGTAGAGGAGCTTCTGCCAAAAGTCGACTAAGAGACTTATCTGAAGCAGGTAGTGTATCTATCAACCCTCTTGCCTGCAATATTTAGTGAGTGATCAGATTTATTGATCGGAAAAGCTCAAATGCACTGAAAATCCCGCAGGTGTTAGGTTGATGTCATTGTTCACACCACAAACATGCACTAACAGTCATTCAGTATTATGGACATACCAGTGACAAAAGAAGATCCATGAAGTTGCAGAGAAATCTCCACAACAACAATTAAAGGTAACACGACAATGAGTGCAGTCATAACCTCATCAGAGTCGCTCACAAAGTGACAGACCATCACCTTCAGCATGAACAGCAGTGATGAGCTGCCATGACTACCCACTGAGTTCATCAGCTCCCAACAGTGGGTGTAGATAAGCATATAATAATCTTCCCAAAAACTTGGGCAAACCATTATACAATCTGCGTCCTGAGTTTCTGTTGCCTTTCCAGAAGCAATGGGAAGACTCAGATATGATGTTGGCTAGCACTCAAGAGACAATGCTAATAAAAAAAGTCAACAGTATCCTCATTCAAGCTGCAACAAGCTTCTGAAGGAAAGAGCTTTTATTTCATTTTAGCATGCCCCTGTATATGCAAGCATTATGCCTAAAAGACATAGAGGCCTATATATAGGGTAGTGGTTCAGGCCTCCTGCACCCTGAACATATCCTTTAAGCACACCACTGGTGACTACTTGGATGCAGAACATCCGCTAAAGCCACTAGAAAAAAGATCCATGAAGTTGCAGAGAAATCTCCACAATAACAATTAAAGGTAACACGACAATGAGTGCAGTCAAAACCTCATGAGAGTCGCTCACAAAGTGACAGACTATCACCTTCATCACGAACGGCAGTGATGAGCTGCCATGACTACTCACTGAGTTCATCAGCTCCCAACAGTGGGTGTAGATAAGCATATAATAATCTTCCCAAAAACTTATGGACATACCAGTGACAAAAGAAATTGGTCATAAGCTGCTGTTGTCGACACTGCAATCTCTGAGGAATTGCTGGCTTGTTCTGTATACAGCTGATATAGCACATGCAATGCCATTTCATGCCCCTGCCTCATCACAGCACATTTCAAGTTGAAGCACTAGTGCACATGAGCATTCCCTCTGATATATCTTCCATTGAACCCATAAGATTGCATTCCAGTAGCCAGAAATTCAAGGGCTGATTACCAACAAAAAAGATCCTGGATCTTTGTTTCTACATTCCTTCAAGTACGAGAATGCATCGGTACCTTGTGGCTCTGATAATCTGCTAGAATGTGTTTCTGAAGAAGTTCTAATGCCTCCGCATCATCGCATGACTGCCGCCCAACATCAGGCAACTGTCATACAGAAGAAGTTGACATAAACCTTGAAATATAGCTGCATAACAAAGTCTCAGACATTTTGAGAAGAAAATAGACAGGACGACAAACAACTTGTAGAAGAGAATTAAAATGCTGCCTCAAAATGGAGAAAATAATATCAAAATCAACAAATATAGGTTTTGCAGAGATTGCCTGGGCAACTAAGCGAGCCAGCAAAGCAACACGGAGTTCTGCACCTCCTGCTGCAGCAATAGTCTTATGACCCTCAAGTATTCGCACTAATGCAGCTTTACTTAATGACGTTTGCTGTTCCTCAGTTAATGGCACAAGAGGAATTGGTTGGATAGGAACTGAAACTGGGACGCCTGCAGATCCTGCTCCTGCTCAAACACACCCACCCATGTTTCAAACTATCAGGCATCAGAATTCAACACAGATGATGGCAGCAAGCTTTTGAACCAATACCACAACCTGAAAGCATATACAATCGAACTACATGAGTTTATTAAATGAAACAATAGCTCAAGCTGAGACGTAGAGCTGAAGGGTCAACCAGAAAGTTCTACTGACCTACTGATGCTATTAATGATGCTCCACGCTGAGGATCATGAGGCAACGCTGGGGCTGAGACAGAGAATGAACTGGTGGGTTCTGACTTCACAGGAATGTCAGGATCAGAGGAAGGTGGCATCAAAGAGTCAGGTGGTGACAGAGGAGGAGTTGATGCAAGAGGCCCAGATTCTTCTACTGGCTCCTGCTTCACTTGAACAGGTGGCAGGGCAGGAGGGTGATTGGTGACATTTTGCAACAGAGCTGCTCTTGGGTCTCTGCTGGTCAAAGTTGAGGAACATGCTGCTCCTTCAACCTTCACAGTTGCCTGTGTCATTGTTTCAACTGTCATATTTGATAGCTGACCCACTTCCCCTGCCTCAAGCTTTGGTGTTGAAAGAGCTGTAGGAGCCAACTCTTTAGCAGCAGCACGCCGTGGGTCCATACGCCGCGGATCCTGGAAACCACGAGTTGTTGCTTATCCAATGTGTCCAGATTCTCAAGAATATTGCAGATTGAGAAGGAACTATATCTACACAATATATGGTGTCCTTCAATCTGTCCCTCCACACCTAGTCAAATGAAAAGGACCACAACACACTGACAAACCTCAACATATTTTAGCAATGCTAAATGTAATCATATATAACACCATCAAAGTTAAAGATGTCCATAACACTGAAAGCAATGTAAGTAGAAGACATTTGGGATGGCCTTGAAGTAGAACTTTCTCAGCATAGACAATCCTTAATCTCAAGCTAGAAAGAGAGCATAGATCTGGAACCATTTCACTACATGGACATAAGGAAGACAAATGTTCAAGAAAGACTAAAAACTGCTTGAGTACATGCATTTGCATCACAAGAGACAACTCAAAATTGCCCACCCTCCTCCCTTTGCACATAATGTAAAACTGTGCAGCTGCAACTACAGTAGCATGAGAGCTGCTTACAGAATCAATACAGCCCCAACAACAGTCTCTGACTTCTTTATTCTCTGGCACCCTAAAGAGGGTCTTCCAAAGCAAGCTCATCCAGGAGGCAAAATTGCATCGATGACTACTGATGGGACATGATGCCAATCATGGTGTGCAAAAGCATGTACAAGGTTGACAGGTGGAACATTGATAGAGTCACGTCACATTGTTTGCACATAACACAAGGTGGATATCTGAAGATAGAAGGAAATTTTGTTTATTATTATTGATGTGCAACAGAATTGAAATTTGCTAAGAGGCAAGAAAAAGCTTCACCTGGAAAACATAAGCATCACATCTAAACCCATCTGTTCTTCAACTTCAACACCTAAAACATAGGAGGTAACCCTCACTGTGTTCTCTATGTCCAGTCTTCATTTGCAGACAACTATTTTATGGCACAAAATAATAAACACTCTCCTGTTAACAGTTTTAGCAAATCACCACCTTGGCCATGAATGTGGCACACAAGCTGCAAAAGCTCAACACCAATCTTCATCCAAGGTCAACCCCAAGCGTCAGATACAATCCTCAAATGGACTGCGGCCAGGTACACCTTATGTGTTCAAGACACCAGATATTAGTGCTGGATGGTGAGACTGTCGGCAAAATTACCACTTCAAACAGAATCATTATCACCCAGCTTAGAAACAAAACCTCAAAATCCATGCAACCTCAAGCTTAAAGTCGAGGGACAGTTTCAGAAACTCTCAGTCAGTAGACAAGAGCTTAGTCAAAAAGTCTCTGCCTGAATGTACAATTAAACAACACGAGGCCTGTGCAGCACAAAACTGGGTAAGGCATTTTTGGGTCATTCAGCCACCAGGTTCATTTTGCTGCCAAAGTTAAAATCAGTTCCTATATCAAAACTTCATGGGTTCCTCCAAGATTGCATTCTTTTTTACGAAAGCCAAAAAAGAAATTAACTTACCCTGCGTGGATCTCGAGAAACTTCAACATGTTGAGGTATAGGTTGAAAAGAGAGCATGCCAGTCTCCACAGCTGCAGCAGATCCTGGAGGTAGCAGAACACTCTGTGACGGAACTGAAGACAAAAGAGTCACCAGACTGCCACTCACACTAGGGCCAACCCCTGGTGGCAGAGGAGGGGGAGTACTAGGTAAATGCTGCATGTTCACAATTACAAGCTCTGCAAGCATATCTGGTGTCAAGCTGGAGATTAAGATTTCCACTGAAGCTGCTCCTCTTTCTCCCTGAGCTATTAAGGCACCAAAGTATGCTAACAATGGTGCTAGGCTGTTGTCTGAGACGACACCATCATTTCCAGAGCTAGGTTCAGCAACACTTGAAGAGATGGAAGCCAGTTCTGGATGTGCACTATTTGTATTTGGATTTAAACGCATACGTTTACCAAGACTCTCCTCTGCCTCCACCGATTGGTTTCCATTTTCATCAGCAACCGGTCTTTTCTGAAAGGGTCTTTCTTCTACTACTGCTGCTGTTGATAACTGCTGCACTGCCTCATCCTACATACACCAAGCAAGTGACTTCAGCAGAGTACAACCAGCAAAATGCTCCTCCACAGAGCTCAGATCACTCTATTGACAACATTAAGATTATATCATATCTGGCTGTACTAACAACAGAATTGCTATCAAACTTTGATGAGTCTCAAGTCAGATTGCCAAAGATTATTGAAGAGAGGTTTGCTGTAACCTTGACAGTCCAAGGGTCTTTGGATGCACGATCCCGGTCTGCTCGCTGTGCCCTATCTAGTTGCCTAAGTGCTTGATCTGCAACATCACCAGCATTCATAGAATGCAATGCTTTTGTCAAGCGGTCTCGCCACTGCCAAACATAAGAAACTTTATAAGATTCAATTCCCTTGCAGGCAGAAATAAATTGCTAAACTAATAACAATAATAGACTCACACACACCAACCAAAGCCAGTGAATCATACCGGCAAAGCTCCAGGTTGTGAACACTTGAGAAGAGAGAGGAATGCAGTTTTGAGAGTGTGAATCACACTGGCCACCTGGCCTCCTTTGATAGGTTCACAATCCGGTGCTAGTGCCAGCAATACTGGAAGAATCCGCCCAAACATAGAAGGTCGTCGCTTTGCTATACCTGCCAAACTGTTAAGGCAAACCACTAATGTACAGCCTGAGGAAGAAATAGCTGCAGAGAAACACAGAAAAAGATGCTAACCAACTATACACTCCAGGCAGTATCAAATGATGAATAATACCCAAAGATCAGCCTTTACAGAGTTCACCAGATTCTCGACCTGTTCAAGTCCCTTCAGTAGCACTTCATTCCCTTAACAAATGAGATCTAAGCAGTTGAAATGGTGAAGAAACCTGTCACTTACATACCTGTTTACAAGTACAATGGCAACAGGGCCAGGAAGGGTTGAGGATTCTGGTGCCCGCAGTTGATTGAGCAGAAGCCCAAGGTTTTTACTAGCTTCTTGCCCCATAGCATTTGCATCCAACAAAGGGTGTCCACCAGCTATCCATGCAATATTGAAGCCCTTTACGACACCTGACAATTCAGGAGACTCGCCAAGAAACTGATGAAATGAGATTCAAGACCATATTGTACTGTCCAACTTCAACATCACCATTGAATGCTGAAATAAACAGACTGCCTAGCTCACCATCAGAATTTTGTTGATTTGGCAGAGGTCGAGATGATCCATTGGGATCATGTGTGAAGAGCAAGATTGTAGTCTCAACAAACTTCACCGCCAGCAACCTTACTCCAGTGTTTCCATGCTGTTATTTGAGTCCCCAAAGCTCAAAAGTGTCAAACTTTGCTAGATGACTGCCACTACCTGGGGTGGGTGTCTAGGAAACAAGAGGTGAAAACATACCCTAGATAGAAACCTCATAAGTACCACTTGGCATTATCAAAGAATAAGTTGACTACTCAAGCAGACAATTTCAGCATTTAATTGTGAGAGAGAGAGAAAGTCATAGGATATAACCCTATTCTTTAGGTGACAGATCCCAGAACCAAGTTTGGAAGACATTTGGGGGAGAGAGAGTTTTATGCATATACCTACAGCAAAGAAGCAGTCCAACAATAAAAATATGCAAAATACAACTTAATGGCTACAATTCCCGAGTAAAATTTGACTAAAGGAGTGTACAGTAGCAGAGGAATTACAACACAACTCAAGAACTTACAAAAGTGAGTTCACTGCATACCTGAAAAGCAGCAGGGTAAACTGCATCTTTGAAGCGGATCATCAAGTTCCAGGCATCAACCAGCTGCTTCTCCACCTGACTAGCATATATGCCCTGTGCTCCCCAAAAGATTCATGAGAAAGACAAACTTTGTCTATGTGGCATACCAAGGTACACCATAAGCAAACAGCCAAGACACCAAATGACTCTAATCTTCCACAGATTTCTGTACAATCTACAGATACTGTTGGGATCATAATAACCCTTTTATATTGTGACTGAAGAAAAAACCAATGTTGTGCTGTTCTTCCTTTATAAGAGAACCTCTGGTCCTCATTTTCACAGTAAAATTTATTTGTTCTCCAGGTGGTGGTTTAAGTCTGGCTCTTCCAATTTCTAAACCCCTCTGTTCTGGTTCTAGCACATTTTTTCAAATTCAAGAACCTTTGGGCCTGGTTCAAAACTGGGTCTGGTTCCATGTGCATACTACATACTCCCCAATGCTAGAAATTGTATGGGTACAAAGTTTTACAACAAATTAAAACAGGGGTCTATATAGGTACAGAGTTCAACAACTAATTATTAATACTTAACTATAAAGTTCAGAATAGTTATCAACTTTTCAAAAAAAATCAACTTTCCTACCTAAAGACCCTGATACTGTGTTCAAGAATTTTTTTTCATGGTTCTGGTTTTGGTTCCAGATCTAGTAAAAGAATAGATCCACAGTCCAGTTCTTGCACCAGTTCCAAAAAAACGGTGTCAATTCAGGTCCAGGTCACAAGAACCTGGACCTGAACTGCCAGTTTTAACCCCTGCAAACTGGATTCTTTCACAACACTGGAAAAAACCTGCTGGAACTTCAATCTGGCTCTGAAACATGATGATAACACCACAACAAGGCTTAAGAATCTGCAGGCAAATAAGAGATCAAACAACCTAGATGAAACTCTCAATTTCTCAGAGAGCTCAGGTCACTGAACAACATACCTGTGAAGCAACCTGCTCAAGAACGGTACGGAAGATGTTGCTCCCACTGGTTATTGCCCGTCGAGCAACTGCAGGTGTAGTATCCTGCAATAAAGCAAGTAGCACTGGCACCATGGTAGAGATATGCTCTACATGCCTCGTGCCAATTTCTTCTATTATCCTGGAACACAGAATTTTCTCCAAATGAGTCTAACACCTCCATATCTTACTCCACATCAAAAGCCTGGACTCAGCAGGGCTGAGGAGAGATCCCAACATCCATACTCAAAAAATCCCCAAAAGTGAGGATTGGTTTGATAGAACAACAACAATCAAATGCAGGTTGAGACCTTCACCCGCAACATGTCCGGTAATGACCAGTTACCATGAAATACACACTGATTCCATTGGCTCTCAGCATTAAGTGGATGTCAACATCATACACTAACCAACATACTGAGTTCTGCCAAAAGAGCAGTAATGGGCAAACTCAGCCATGATACAGGCTGGCTCAACAAAACTAGAAGAGAACCAGAAGACCAAAGAAACAAGAGGAACATAAAAAGAGAAAGAAGAGGAAAAGAAAAAACCCAAACAAGAAAAGAGGAACAAAAAAGAGACAATCAAGATGTATAGCATAATCTTTCAAGGGCAAGCTTAAACAGACCCTGCCCTCATTTCTGGTTGTGTCAAGACAAGTCCTAGAGGAACTTCCGTGTGAGATTGCAGAGAAAACTCCACAATGACAATTTGAAGGTAACAGTTACACAAGTTTCAGTCAATCCAAAACAAACACAACAAGAATGAGTGCAGTCATAACCCTATGAGTGTCACTTTCATCAGGAATGGCAGTAATTAGCTGCCACCCTTCCACACTGACTTCAACAGTTGGTTCAGATATACAACTAATAACATGCTCAAAATGACAGTAGTCATGAAGTTGGCTATCAGTAATCAAAAAGGTCAATAGTATCCTCATTCAAGCTGCAATAAGGTTCTGAAAATAAGCTTCAGTTCACTTTAGCTTGCCCCTGTACAAGCAAGTCCTCAAAGAATGATAGATGTTAAGTGCATTGTGAGGCCACTTGAAGATGTGGTCATGCACATAAATCATCATAATAAATTAATCACATCCCTTCATGCAACTCTGGCTCTAGAACTGCAAACCCTTCTACTGGAAGACTTGGCCAACTTGGGTGGGCATATTTTCACAACCCTACATACTTAATACCTTGGCAAAAATAACATTAGTGTAGCTTTAAAACCATATCTACAAGATTGCATAGAAAGCTACATAACAGCACCTTGAAGGTAACACAATAATGAATATGGTCATAATCTTCCAAGATTCATCCTGAATAACAGTGATGGGCTGCCATGACTACCCACTGACTTCATCAACTCCTGAAAGTGGGTACAAATAAACATATAATCGTCAAGCCAAAGTTCCTATCACATTCAGAATCCATGGGAAGACTCATTCAAATATTGGATAGCACTCAAGAGATATATCTTTTTTGTCAGTTACATCAAAAGCAAAACCTACACAATAAGATGAGGGTGGTCATAACCCTTTGAGGGCATCACTAACAATATATCACACCATTACCTTTGTCCTGAATGGCAAGTCACTAGCCATTACTCATCACTGACATCATCAGCTCCTGACAGTGGGTGTAGATAAGCAGACAATAATCTCCTACAAAATTATGGCAAACAATTGCACAAAAATCTGCATCTGAGTTTCTATCACATTTCCAGAAGCAACAGGAAGTCTTAGTGATGACAATGGCTAGCACTCAAAGAGGCATCTTCGCAAAAATGACTACAAATAAACAATCCTCCCCACTTTCTGCAATTCTATCTCCCTCTACCATAAGAGTTTTCAATGTAGCTCAAGACGCCTATGGTAGAGGGAGATAGAATTGCAGAGGTTGAATGTGGACAGCTAGGTGAGGAAAATTGCAGCCAAAGCTACAATTGCATGCAAAATTCTAGTCCACACATATGTCAAACCCTAAAAAACTCTGAAGCAATCAGACAAAGATTTGAACACAACACAAACAAAAACTTCTATACCTGCTTGGAAAACTGATGAAAACAAGGTCAGTAAAAGACACACAGTCATGTGGCAAAAATTCACAAACTCTAGAGTTTCCTGTAACATTGTTAAGAAATGAACTGCAATTCCCCTAACTCAAACAGAACCAAGCTCTATCTACATGACACACGGATATGGAGACAACCCAGAACCCTAAAACAGAATGCAGCGACCAAAATGTAGCTTCATATGCAGAGGCAAATAACTGGAGCTGACCGAAGCAATGCAAAGCCGATTGTTTTGCAAGGGTCAAGCAAACCAAATAGAGTTTCTTTTGCAAAAAATAACAATCAAGCTTATATGAATCCAAAGACCTAAAACATACTCTGCACCCAAACACACAAAGTTCGGAATGTAGAGGCAAAACGATAGAGATGCAATACAATTTGCAGCCTTTGCGAACCCTAAAAACGCAAGAAAAACGGAAACCTAATAATGCAAGGACATGCTCGTGGCCCGTTACAAAGGAAAAAGAAGACACAAACCAGGGGAAGGAGGCGCATACATACTCAGCAAGGTACTTCCTCACGGGACCGCCAGGCTCGCTCTGTAATTCCATGAGATAGGGTACAAACTCGGCCAGAAGCGACGGCTCCCTATGCAGCACGATTTCCATCACATTCTTGAGCAGATCGGCTTTAGAAGTGGCATCAGCCTGCATCTTGGCTTCATTGAGCAGCCCAACGGCTTGCTCCCTGGCGCCCATCATCCGCCCCGCCGATGCCATCACCTCCACGCTCTCCTTCCCCCCACCTCCCCCAACGCTTCAACTACGCCGATTCCCACTCCTTGAGCGCTTTGCTACGTACCTTCTGGAGGTCACAGTCATCAAATTGTGCACAACATCAAGGAAGAAGGCCATCTCTGCGGCCGTTGCAACGCCATCGCCGCCGCCATCCCCTTCATCCTCCACTGGCCTCTTCTTCTTCCTCTCTCTCCTGCAAGCTCTTCCTCCTCCCATACCCAACGAACGTTCGCTGCCCCTCGTCCACGTAACGAACGAATCTCGTGCAAGTCAAGAGTAAGAGCCCCTGTTTTCGCCCATATACCGGACGAATGTCGTGCACATCGACGGGTAAGAGCTAAGAACTAAGAACCCCGCTTCTCGTCCGCATAACGGACGAATCTCGTTCGATTACTGGAGTAAGAACCCCACTTCTCGTCTACATAACGAACGAATCTCCTGCAAATCACGAATAAGAAACCCAATTTTCTCGTCCCAATGATGAACGAATCTCGTGCAAGAGACACACTTCTCGCACAAATGACGAGCAAACCTTGTGCAAGTCGACGACTAAGAAGACCCAGTTCTCGTCCACATGTCCAACGAATTCTCGTGCAAGTAAGAAACCTACTTCTCGTCCACGAACCAAACCCATTCTCGTTCATAAAACCAAGTTTTTTTCTTCCACTGAGACAACGATTCTTGTTGTTATCTCATCCAATCAACAACCCTTTAATTTATTTTCTTTTTTCTACTTATTATTGTATATTATTGCAAATGCTTCAACCAAAAGTTTAAAATTTTCCCCATAAAATAAATAATATTAAATAACCCAAATACCTTTTTCAAAATTGAAATCTATTTGGATATTATTGTACCATTATTTATTAATTTATTTATTTATTTTGTGCCCTCTCTATCAACTTGGTCACAAGTCATTGAAAATTTTCAAATGTTGTATGTAATGTGAAAATTCACCACAAAAACTAAGCATTTGAACAAGCCTAATTTTTTTTAAAAATTGTAACAATAATTTAAAAACCTAATTATAGTTGCCACCCATAATTATAGTTGTTCCATTAGCTAATGAACCCATTAACCAAGGTGAAAACTATTACATAGTGAAGGTTAAATTTCAAATAAAATTTATTTGTGAACTTAGAAAATAGTTTTAAACATGATTATTCAATTCCCAAATATTGTCATGAAAGTCATGATTTCACTAATTCACAAATGTGATTAACACCTTGACACCCAAGGTTTTTTTTTTTTTTAAGTACTTAAATTAGATGTTTTTTTTACTCTTTGCATTGACTTCCTTTTCAAAAATACACATCCCAACATACAAGTAATCAACTATTTTAATACCTTGGTGGCTTTGACACAATAGTGTCAAATAATTAATGTAATTTGAAGTTTTTAATTTAGCATTATAATTTTTTATTTTGAAAATTTTGACATATAATGAATAAATACAATGAAATCAAAAATGTTTTCGTAACTTACATGTTGTTCTTTCAATTAGATTGATCAAAATTAATGTGAGTTCAGTGTACATGGCATGGGTTTGAATATGGCTACCTTTATTGAATTTTCAAGTTTTTCGACATAAAAGTCATTTTTTATGAAAATTTCAACAAAACTAAAAATAATATAATTAGTGTCAAAGCTACCCAAGTACGATGATATTTCTTTACATGGTAATTTTCAATTCAATGTCCACCTTCCTTTTCTTTTGGTGAAAAGAAAACATTACATTGAAATATTGAAAGGAGATTTTAAGGATTGCAAATTCAAACAATAAACAAACATGATCAAAATAAAATTCTCTTAAGGCCAAAGCTACTCAAGTACTACGGTATTTCTTTACATGGTAATTTTCAATTCAATGTGTCCTTTTTGATGAAAATAAAACATTGCATTGAGATGTTGAAAGGAAGATTTTATGGATTGCGTATTCAAACGAAAAACAAAACACAATCAAAGTAAAGTTCTCTTAGGGATCCAAGCATGTTTTGTCCTTCAAAATGGTTTGTACTATAAAACAACTACCATCCATCTTGGGACACACAATATGATTTAGGAAAAGATGGTGACAATGGAATTGCTATGAATAGTGGCATTGGAGTTTGTACTTTGTACAATGTGAGGAAACTTAGTGCAAAATCAATTGATTAAAACAAACATCAAAGATTTGGTCCTCCAATTTCATGGTCATTTGCAATGTATAGTGTGGAATAAAGTTGTAAATAACTAATTTATTTATGCAACATGTGATGTAAAAATGACAATCAACCAAATTTCTACTCAATATTTAAAATAGACCAGAAAAATAGAGATTTTTTTAATAATAAAAGTGTTTTTTGAAAAAATATAAAGTTGTCAAGAAATTACAACTATTATTCTTTAACTCCGACTCATAAAATATTGGAAGTACATTACATAATCAATCCTTCAAGTATAATTGTTCTTCAGGTATTTGTTCAAATGAAAAATCTCCAACTATGGTTCAAAGTTTTGATTTTAAATTTTATTTAATCTATGTTACAAAATCTTATCTATTCAATGATTTGTTTTTGACAACATTATCAATGTGTTACAAAAAAATGGGGCAATGACCTTCCAATGGAAAAAAAGAAAAACGAATTGCATTTGGAAAAAGTTGCGTAGCTTGTCATTCAAACTTGGGTAGGGGTGATTCACCAACATTTGCAACACCTTTATTATCCAAATTTGTCACCAATAAACTTTAGGTGGGAAAGAGTTGTCATCATATCCATTGGATGGAGGGTTTTTTCCAAGTAGTTTCCACACCATGTTGGAAAACATGAAAGTTGACCTACTGAAATCAATGGTTGCCTCCTAGAAAACCACCCTAAATCTATGGTCACCACTTAAAAGTTAAAGGTTAGGTATTAGATTTTAGCCTCTAAGTTGTAGCTTGTAGCAACTAACAACTAGCTTGTAATTGTCACCCAACAACAACATTTGATTTTTCTCATTATCTTTACAACTTTACCATGTAGCCACACATGAGTACCTTAAAAGGGCCAAATGTACATTTAATAAAAAATGTGCATTGAACACAATACACATTGCAAGCCTACAAGACTCATCATTGGTGCTTAATGTACATTATAATAACTAATGATTACTAAGTTCAACTTGTTATTCTAGATGGAAAATCATTAGACAAACACCTATGTAGTGTGACAACATGTGCACTACATTGTGAATTTGGAGTTAATGTTGTGACAATGTGACCTGAAAAATAAAGGTTCACAACTTACAAGATTTCAATGTTGCAATAACTACTAACAATGGTGGCATTGCAAAGTTGTTGAACAGTGAAAGATTATCAATGGCTTGATGGGAGAAGGTGCCAAAATTTTCAATAATCAATCTTTAATCATCATTAACAAGTGCAAGTTGCAACAATATTTTTATCATTCCAAATGGTGACATTGGAATCCAAATACATGAACAACTTGTATAATGTAAATTCATCACTTTAGATATGTCCATTGCCCATAAAATAAGTACTTTGTTACTACACATGTTTAATGTTTAGTGTTTGCATTAAGGTTTTAAATCTCAAACTCTAAACTCCATTTACAATTTGATATTACAATCGATAGTTTTAACTTCTATAGTCTACTATTCAAGCCTCAAACTTATCACTTCATTACTTGCATTAAGGTCCAAAATCCATAATGTTGAATCTTAAATGCAATTTGATGTTATAACTTGTAGCTCAATGCTTTCATTAGGGTCCACACTCCATAATGTTTTTACTGCTTGCATTAATCTCCATTGTTTAGGATGTTGATTTTAATTTTTGACGTTTGAAGTTGAATGTTGAAAATAATATGAATCTCGTATGCTTATACTTGCTTAAAGTTTGTGATTTGTGAATGCACATTACACAATATAATAACTAGTTATTGAGTTTTATCATAAGTCTTCATAACCCCTCTTATGTTTCCTCCTAATTTTCATTTCAAACGGGTTTTGGGAACTATTGTACTTAGTAATGTGGCTTTTTCCAACACATCTACTTGTGAGAAGGAAACTACACCAATATCTGATTTTTTCCCAAGGAAAAAACCATTAAAAAAATAAAATGAAATGAATTGTTCATTTCAAGATATGTGGGCAATGAAGTTTCCATGCATTGAATCTATTTTGGAAAAAGATGGGAAGGTTATGCAAATGAGGTGCAAAGTAATTACCCTTATTGAAAGGAGAAAGAAATTGTTGGTATCTAAGCTTTGATTGCTTGTAAAGGCATGGTGGATGCAATAAGGTAAAAGGTACCACAACCAATATTTTAATGGGTATTTGGTTGCACACCATGAATTGCAAACATAAGAGAAACTACAAGTTGATGCACATGAAATTTTTTAAACCTATGGCTTAACAATTGCAAATCAATGAATAGAAAGATTTTTAAAACATGTGGTCCAATTTGCTTTTAATTTTTTGCTTTTGAAGGAAAGTAGATCACTTACTAATTTGGAATCAATACCTCTTCAAATTCTTTAAAAATAGTAATGTTCCTCTAATCATTAAGGTGAAAACGTTGGGGGGAGGGGGTATCTCAAAATCTATTTGTGATGTTGTGTTGAAGAAAACTAAAGATATTGTTACAAGTTATAAGTTTTTGGCTATGTTTATTAATGGAATTTCAACTAGTCACCATATTCAATCTTGAATATCAAGTGCTGCATGTGTATGTTGTACAAGGATGAAGGAAGGTGCTAATATCATTAATTTTGGAAGAGGTCTTAGGAAGGGTAGGAGTTGATCTAGCATTTCTAAGATCATTCTTGATGCATTGTTGAATTTGGAGGTGTGACACAAATTAACTTAGAGGAGAAAATGGTATGTGTTGGTGCAAATGATGTGGTTGTGTTCGAAGGCAAACACAATGGGTGTTTTTAGTACAATTAAATGACATGGCAACACTTCATATGGATGGTGTTCATTGTGTTACACTTAGAACAAATCTTATAATTCAACCTCTTTCATCTTTTCTCGTGGTCTCTAGGATTCAAAGTTTGCTACAAACCTTATATACATATTTCAGTCAATGTCCCAAGCAAACATTGGAGTTGCAAAACCTTACTAAGGTTTTGGAAATGAAATTATTGAATTTTTTTGAAATGTTAAGACCTGCTAATTGAACATGTTATCATCAACAAAAGAAAGATTTGTAAGAATATCCTACTTTGGTGGTCTATATGTTTAGGAAACAACACTTATGGCCAAAATAAACTTGGAAGACCTTCTTAACCTTGATATCTTGTTAGTGATGTAATGTTTAATGAGACTTTTTCACATCGTGCATGTGTTGATCAAAAGAATTCAAGTTAGGGATGTTTTTACTTGTTGATTTGTGATTGTGATGAAATTAAACCAAATGGAGTTGTATAATTTTTACATAGATTCGTTGATGAAGTATTTGGATGATGTCTTTATGTTGTTCAACAAGGTTTGTGATTAAACTTATAACCAAATTCAACTCCAATGGTTGAAATACCAAGCAACAAGGCTTGAGTTATTGGTTTCTTTCTTTTATGGTTATCAATATTGGTTGCATATAAGAGGTACAAAAGTGGGGACATTCATGCCAATTTTTAAGGTTGAGTTTCAGTTGGTTGTGAATCAGGTGAAAACAAAATGTATATAAATTACAAAAGGTTTGACAAGTGAGTTAGCAAGGTAATTCCCTAATCAAAATCTTGTGAATGTTTTGGGCATTAATATTATTTTTCCCCAATATTAAGTATTATTTGATATTGAAAATATTTTTTTCATGCATCTATCAATTATGAAATCTTATTTTGGTTTCTTGAAATGGATGGAGCCCAATGGGGTTTTAATAGCTCCTTTGTTGGATTTTCAAACCCTAGATTTGTGAACCAATTTGTTCAAGGTTACAATGTTGCAAAAAAGGTGATGAATCTTGTCATTCGTTTGTGCAAATTATTGAAGCTTTTATAATGTTAAAACAAAAAAAAAATAGAATTCATTAAAAGGTTAAGATTACATGTTGCCAACTTGTGGGGTTTGTGGAAAATGACTAGACTTTTAACACCTTTAAGGTTTATAAAACCGAAGCTTTACAATCACTTCAGAGTGCACTTGGACTTGATTGTTTGTATGTTTTCACAACAATCCTTCACTCTTAAATCATTTCCCCTATGCACAAACTATACATGCATGGAAGAATTATAAATTGAATAAATATCAATGTGAATCAATAGCAAAAAAAATCAAGGGGGTTACAATTATTGTTAATTTTGCCATATGCATTGGGCATCTCCCAATTTAGTCATCCTTAATTTTAACCTTATATGCTCAATTTGTTATGCCATTTTGATGGTTTTTTTTATGTTCATGTCTCATGATTAGTGACCATTAGCATGAATCTATGTTATGCAATTATCAACTTGTAAATTGTAATTATTTAGGTTGTAACTTGTGTGGGGTTAGATTTTAAAACTTGGGTTGGTTTTGTGTGGGGCGTGGTTAGGGTAAGACATTTGTGTTATAATGGCAAATGTTTTTTAATGAAGAACTAAGGTTTAATGTCCCCATGATTTACCTAATAAGCAATTTTTTCCCCATTGTTCCTATTTTAAATTATGGCTTTTGTAATCTAGTTTTTTGCCATTATTTGATAAAATAATTTCTTGAGCTACGAAAGAAAAAGGTTTATAATTTGAAATGTTCACCAAAATTTCAATGTGTTACATGATTAAATAGCCACATATAATCATGCTTACAAATTTAGTTCGCCACACCATTTAATGTACTTATATTTTTATCATGTCTTTTTAATTGGATCCAAATTTATTTCATCACTTTAATTGATCAATTCCCCCACGTAGTTTCCACAATGTCCTATTCACACATGCCCATGATAGCCATTCTAGTGACTTTTCATAAACTAAAAAAACCATTGCATCTATTCGATAACCATTATTGGCTTTGCCCAAAATCAATATATTTCACATTAATGTATGATATGGAATTTTTGGTTTGAGCTAGGCAAGGTGGCATCTAATTATAAACCTAGTTGTACATTTTTGCTTACTTTTAAAATATAATTCAATTCAATTCACATGATCCAACTATGAATTGTTAAACATTTCATCATTTGTAATGATTTTGATCAAACATAACATAAAAGGAAAATCCATTATGTGATGAATCACTTGTTTTTCATATTTCACCACAATTTTGTTTTCAAACTTTCTTCTTCTACCCCTCCTTTTTTGTAAAAGATTTTGAAAGAACATTGTGCTATTTTTGGGGATTTTTTAAATTGTAGAAATCTAATCCAAGGTCATCATTGATTACATGTGGGTGCTTCTTTAACATAATAATTAGTTTTCCTATATATAAACCATAATTTAACATAATCATCCTTATTCACAAATGTAATGAAACAAAATCTTTTATGTTATAAAATAGGCATGCCATTGACCATTGTGGCAAGTGCACTTGTAGGCCCACTCCACACATTGGTCAAGGGATTACCTCTTTTTTCATATGTTTCCATTCTTTTATTATATTATTTTTCATCCTACGAACTAAAGTGTTGTGTTTCTTTAACCAATTAAGGCCCATAAGACAATTGAAGTGTCAATAGTTGCAAGTGTTTCAAATGAAGAGGGAAATTGGTATAAAAGAAGGTGAATATCAAATCCACCATACAAACATACATGTTTTTTTCTTACTATTTGAAAATATTTTTCATAAGAATTCAACACAAAATATGATGATTGAAGATAAATGGATTCCATGTCTTAAATTCACCTTTCACGTTTCCATTCTTATGTTCATAAGCATTTTTTAGTTTTCACATGTGGTCACCCACGTGGAATTCATTGAGGTTGTGAAATCATGACTATTTACTTTGTCGATTAAGGAAGTACATCATAAGTCAAATCAAAATGTAAGAGTATGTACATGAATATATGTATATCCCAATGGTTACATATACCACACGTTATTTATTTATTCATATGGTGGTTAAGGCATAAAAAAAGGTGATTGGTAATGAACATGGGATATGCCATTCTTTTCAAAACATTTGAAAAGGAAAGAAAATGGCATATTTCAAATATAAACATATGGGTATGTTCAAAATATTATATATATAAATATTCAAAGATTAATAATTTGAGTAAATATTAATGAAAGTGCATAATATTGATGATTTTCATTGCAAGTTGATTGGAATGACATTATTGTTGTTGATGGAAGATTTCAATTTTCACCCAAAGTTTGTTGAGATCAATTGCTATTTCAAATGCATGTATTTAACACATATAATATCGTGATGTTCAACAAATAGTCTACAAAGTTTTTAATGATGTGAAACACATTATTTCCTGACTTAAACAACTTTAGGTTGCTCAAGTTGTCATACATTGGACAATTCCAAATTGGAATTTGTTAGTTCATTCCCAAGTGAAGAAGCATGGAAAAGTGTCTTTTCATATTTGTGTATTTTTATTTTTTTTCCAACAACATATTTAAAAGAAGATATTGAATACATTTTCCACCAATTTGCATACCATTTGTCTTTAATTGAATTTGAATTTAATTCAATTGAATTTTAATCCAATTATTGGATTGGAATTGAATTTATAATTAATCAAATTAAATTCAAATACATTGAATGGATTTCAATTTTATATAGGAAGGAATTAGTGTCTTTCACTTCAACAACACTTAGAATTTGTTTGTTCCACAATGATATCTCTTGTTTCGTTGTTTTCCAATGTTTTTAATCTTGGTGTAAATTAAAAGAATTTATACATGTTACACATTGCATCATATCATCATTACCCTTTGGTTGAAATTCATTTTTCTCAAGGTTATTTCAACATTTCATGTCATTGACATATGAACATGAAATCAATTTTTCTATGTTTGGGCATGAACATATTTTTTCTCCTTCATTGTGATTTGCATTTACTTTAAAGTGTTAAACACCAAGTGATGTTCATTTTGTGTGCATTATGTGAAAAGAAACAATTGAAAGAATTAATGGACCAAAAAAAGAAAGATGTATTATTTTCCTCAATATTTTTCGTATGTTTTGGTTACAAAATTATTTCGATACATGTTTTGATAATCTAATTAAATGCATCACATCATTATTATATACTGCATACTCTATGATATCAACCCATTTATACTTTTACAAGAATGTTTTCAATGACACGAAAACTTAAGCGTTTAAAACTTATATATTTGAGAAATTACTTAACCAAGATGAAGGAAAAGATAAAATCATTTGATAATGCAATAATACCAAAAAAAAATGATCAAATAATGGTTGAAAAGGTATATTTTTGAATCATGTTATTGTTCAAATTTACATGTGACATTTTTTATTTACTAAAATCAATCTTTAGTGAAATTGAATAAGGATTTATAAGTGTTTACAACACAAATTCTACATGCAAAATGTCATTTTATCATTGTTACATAATTGCATACATAATATGAATAAATAGACAAAAATATCTTTGTGTGGTGTCTTGTGACAAAATGAATGGTTATTAACAATCTATTGAAATAATGATATGTTTCATTGTCCAAAATGTTTTATCATAAATATATAGTTCAAGATTTTTGCATGAATTTTCTATTGAACTAAAAAGATCTTTCTATATATTCATGATCAATTAAGTTTGCATCAATTAAGTCATCAATAGTGATCCTTTCATTAGTTTTAAAATAAAATTCATGAATTAAAAATTCAATTTGAATATCATTAATCATATGGGCAGATGACCAACATTATTCTCGTTACAAATGTCATTTCTTGATGATAAATCCTAAATAAATTTAGAATATAAAAATGAATGGTGTCTTATTACACTATGCCAAAACATGGAAAAAATGACTACATAAGTGATTGGCATTGTAGTCCAAAATCACATATATGACTGGTCATGACTACATGATTATTAGTCCATATGGCCCCATGGTATTTACCACTAGTTGCAAAAAATGGCATAGTCATAAATGTCATTTGCGACTATGTCTTCCATGACTGCATGACATTTTCAATGGCCAAATTTGTATTTAAAAATATAATTTGTATTTATTTTGATTAATTTCTTGCTACCATGTGGTAGCCTATAATGAATTCAAAATTTTATTAACCATTTATGAGTGGACATGTGGTAATCTAAAATATTGAAATTATTTTTCTTACCCAATTATATGATGCCATGTGGCAATCAACTTACAGTTAAATAATGACGCTTGGGACCTAGCCTAAACCACCTACTAGGCTAGGAACTTTATGCTAAGAACCCTAGGCTAGGCTAGGTGACCTCGCTTAGGGTGAAAACCAACCTAAGCTATGGTACTAACCACCTAACCTTCCTCGTAGGAAGGCTATTCCATTAATACTCCCTTAAAAACCTAGGAAACATGTAGGATGAAAGCAAGAGGACTTGAAACCTTCACCTCCACTTTGAAG
>Ga0209611_10003525_pt1 | contig 27045 bp, 26 predicted proteins | sample S1TSphgellanicum_3_FD_187693 | JGI IMG/M metagenome (GOLD analysis project Ga0209611, IMG submission 187693) | Host-associated microbial communities from peat moss isolated from Minnesota, USA - S1T2_Fc - Sphagnum magellanicum MG (SPAdes) (version 2) | ecosystem: Host-associated > Plants > Peat...
CCGTTCGAAATACAAAACCAAAAAATAGGCAAGTAGTCGAAGCAATAGATATTTTAATGCTCACGATAGAAACGAGGTTTAGTTGGACACCCTTGTTGGACACCTTGGCGTGCATTTGCCATTTCGGTCGGGCCTTTCGCATTTCTTCCTCTCGTTCTTTGCTTTCTTCTATCTTTTTGCCCTACTCCAAAGAGACCCTTTTCATTAGAGATGTTATTGCAGGCATTCTGGTTTAGCCCGAGATTCAGGTCCTTTACAAGTGGTGGGAAGGGTCAGAAAGCGGCAGGTTGTGGACAGCCTCCATCGGCCATCTCAGGGAACACGATGGAGCAACAATTTCTGTTTTTTGAAAACAGATTGGCACTCCTTGAAGGCAGAATGAATGCACTGGAAAAGGAAAATGTAAGCCTCATGGGGAAGGTAAGTCAACAAGCGGTTGTCCATAGTTTTGAGAGGCATCAATTTACACAACTGATGCAACAGGATGCTTTGATTTGGGCACCCTTCTTTGTGAAAATTACATGTGGTGAAGTTCTGAGGGAGGAGCTCCAAGTTTCCAAGCCGAATAAAAATAGAGAGCATCCAAGAACAGCGTGGTATTCTGACAGAAAGGATGAAGAGCACGTTATTAGCATGGCAGCAGAAATGGGGTTGGAGGTGGAGGCGTTTGTCGCTTTAGCAGATGTACTGATCAAGGAATGGAATCTGACTGGACATTTTAGTTTTCAAAAGCTCGGGCGCAGAGTGTCAGATTGTCGCTACCTATTTCGCAGGTTTCCACAACTAAAGAGTCAGCTTCCTCACCATGCAACCATAATTGAGCTATTTGGGGGTCCTGGCGAGACTACCCAAGGTAGACACAATTTCCAGCTGTTACAGCAGTTGGGCAACACTTAGAGAAAGGTACTTAGGCTTAGCTTCTGTCCGAAGTACTGGGATAAAGTTTTGGGTTGTGTCATAGTGGGTATGTTTCCTAATGTATGTATTTCTTTTGTACCCAATTTCTCTTGAAAATAGAAGCTCTTTTGAACTGTTGTCTCTCATGCAAGTGTGCTCCTAAAATATAGAGATGAACACAAAAGGATTGTACACAAGTTGAATATCCCTGAGTTTGCAGGTTTAGACTTTAGCCTCATCATTCATGTTGTGGTCAGTCTTCGGTGGAGTCCACAATTGGGAAAGATGTGCTCTGTCATAGGGTTTGGACTGGTTTGGACTCCTGATAAACCCAATCAAATTACTCTTGAACTTCAAAATGGACTAAAGGTAATTTACCGAACACCATCTTTAGCTTCCATCAGGATCCTCTTTTCACAGCCATCTGGAATAAAGTCTTCATATTGTTGTACACATAATGAGCTTCTCAGTCCAGATGTATCAGTGCAAAACAAATTTCCTGCTCTTAACCGGCTGCACCCAAAGTACAGTAAAGGAACAGGATTGATTTTGGTGAGATGGAGATGACAGTTGAGGTTATGGCCCATTGAGCTAGTGCCTCCATTCTGTCTAGGCTGAAGGCTTGTTGTTTGTCACAGGTGACAAATCTTGTAACAAAGCGCTCTTCTGAAGACACACCAGAATTCTCAAGACAAGTAAATTCAGCTTTCTGAGATACTTGTTGGAAGGCCCTGTAGATAGACCTATGAACTGCAGAGTGAGCACTTTGTTCTGGTCTGATGGTAGCAATCTCTTTTTAGCTTCGATTCATTGATTGTGCCCCCTCCTCCAAGGCAGCAGTGTACATGTGCCCATGGTTAACAAACATGCTATGATGAGGTCTTGCCAGGACACGCACATAAAATTTAGTCATGTTTTAGTGCTAGAATGATTGTGTTGGTAAGGGAAAGATCATAGCTAATGATAGGAGGAGTGATTGCAGGTCTTTCACAATGGCACCATCAAGGATGGTCCCCCCACGGTGAAGGTAGTTTTCACTCAAACCTACTCTCTAGGGAAGTGAGTGAAAATGATAACTATGACCTGTTAAATTCATTTTCCAACGCAGCACTTTCAACATAGGGATAACAACTAATTGACCAAAAGTGTTTGTTCAGTCTGTGAGTTTCCAGTGAGTTTCCAGGCCAGCAAAAATTTGGCTCAGTATCAGTGGGATGCAACAAAGAACCCAGGCTTAAAAATTGAGGTTGGAACCTTCTTGTGTGTTTTGTGCATGGAAAAAGACTTTGATTTGTGAGCTCTCAAACTTTTCAACTCGTACAAAGATATTCATCCTTTGCCAGTGATGAACACCAAATGGATTAATTTCTTGATAGTCAGATTCTTTTCATTGCTCAAAGTTTAGCTTTTTATGTTGTGCATTTCCTCTCTCCAATTGCAGGCATTTTAGATTGTAGCAATGTTCCCACTTCCAGGTGAAGGGATGGACATCATGGATGCCATGGGTATGGACAAACCCATCACAGTTTATAAATACCGTGTTTACTTTACTCGGCAGTCAAGCTCTTGATTGGGACACATTCCTCGCAAATTGTGAGCTGTGTTTTGTGTAGCATATTGAATCTCCTTGGATAGAGAACCCATGCTTTTGTCTGTCAGGCACCTCATAGTTTAATAGAATAGAAGCAAGCAACAGCAAGCCAGGGATGTGCACAAAAGATCCTAAATGGCTGTTGTAAAATTAGCCATCAAAAACTCATTTTGCACCTTTATACTGTCTGGCTTCATAACATGTCCATGTCCCTGTCCAAAGGCAATGTTGCCAAGAATTCCAACCCTTGTTCGAGTTGATTTTCCCCAACCCTTTGTGGTGATTGCAGAGTCTTGAGTGTTGTTCTTGTGCATGTTTATTTGTGTTCCCGCAGCACCCAGGGTTTTTCTTGATGTTGCTCCCATCAATATTCCCTGAAAGATTCATTAAATAGCAGTGTGGGAGGAGGGAAAAAAGGCATGTGTATGTGAAGGTTGAATTTGAGTGCCAAGACCAAATTCCAGGGTCTTGTGGAGACCCAAAAGAGTGTGTATGGACAGATACGTAACCCATGTTATACACTCCACTTGAGACAATTTTGGCCTTACAACCAAAAATTTACAAGATAATGAAATCCCATGAAAGATGGAGAACTTGAGATAGCAAAAGCTCATGGAAGGCCCTTCATATTTTTGTCATAAACCATCAACTATAACATCTCTATAGAGCATGAGAGTAACAAGATGTGGTTTAAAGTTTCAGCAATAGATTTGATGGTGGTGTTTCAACTATATTGAGCCTACTTAACATATGTTCTGCAATTGTGAATATGCTTGGAAGATTCAGCATGTTATGATAGACACGAAATGTGAGTAGGGGATGTTAGTATTCTATGGTGAATTTCATTCTTGGTTTAGACACCTAGGTTGTTGTTGATCATGAAAGTAGAACTAGGTGAAAGAAATCCTCACATTTCTTGAAGCTTGGTGACCCCAATGTGATCATGTCAATGCCATCATAACCAACCTATTTGGAAGTGTTGGTGTGGCAAAACTGGTGTGGCACACATTGAAGATGACATTTTGAGGATGAGTGTTGTCTAGAGCTTGGGAAGACACAATCAATGTTGGTACAATACACTAGAAACATCTCCAAGACTGCATTGAGGAGTGCCAAATGCAAAAGCCAAATAGCTATGCCTAAGTCACTTCACTGCCTACTATGTGATGGAGTCTCACATGAATGATAAAAGACAATGGGTTTTCAGCTAGGGCTAATGACATAGCTGAAGAGATCACAGGAGGGGAAAAAGGAAAGAAGAAGAGGAGAAGACGGGAAAAGAAAAACCCTGGTAAGGAAGCCCATAAAAGCAAACACCAAGGATCACCACAAGAGCACAGCCTCACGAACCTAAGTGGCAGCAAAAAGAGTCTTCCGCTAACATAATATTAGTAGAATATACAATGTACTGAAACAAGCAAATTGTGTCGCTTCAAAATGTAAAAAGTCAGGCAATGGCTATATAAATCCATGTCCTGTTGTTTTTGGTGTAACAGGAATAGGGTTCACCCTCCTGAAGACACTGTCACAAACACACCCAAATCATTTTACAAACAAATCAATGCAAGAGATCTGCAAATGAGATTGTGAGACTGGATCCCGCACAGACAAACACCGAAATCTGAAAACAGAGTCTGAGTTTTACTTCTCCTGAGAAGTTTCATATGTCTTCTTCAGAAGTCGCTCCTCAAACATTTCACCCTTGCGTGTATCCAGACACATCCAAGTCTGTCCACCCTCATTGCTACCCTCAACAACCCAATTCCATGGATCCCGTTCAGGAGCATCCTCGGCTGAAGTAATTTGATACCCAACAAGCATCTCAGCACAAGTAGACCAGTCACACACCAATCTATATTCTATCCATGCACCCGTAGCCCCTTTAGGATCTCCCCATTTTGTAGTGTGAACTCCATCAAAAGTTGCTGACGCAATCTCCAAAGGTAGCTGGCTGCTCATTACTTGCACAAGTTTGACCACCACTGAGGCGTCTTCTTCCTTGAGAGAGCCATTTCAGATTCAGATTAGGACTGATGTCCTTCTCAAGCTCATTGCTCAGGTACGCCAATTGTTGAAGAGCAACAGGCATAACTAGTGCAGTGACAACAGGATCTCCATCTAATGAGATCAAAACTTGTCCAGTCTCCTGCACATCACGACGCAACCCTGAGGCCTGGAACAATGGTAACGCACACTCCTCCTGAAGCCACAAGCCCTTGCCGAACAATTCTTTGCGGGACTTGAACGCTTGTGACTTCAGCTTCTCTAATCCCCTCTTCCATAGCCTAGTGACACGAGCAGGTTCACTGGATTTGAGTAAGCTTCCTAGAGCTGCATAAACCTTGCTGACATGCTCATCAACACAAAGGCGAAGAGTGTTGTTGTGCCCTCCTGCTGATGATGATGATGTACCCTGTGCTGCTGCTGCTGGTGCATCATCCTGACTGCTCTGGATTTCTCCTGGTAACAATTGCCATGCTTCTGAACCACTTTGTCAGCCTGGGAGATGGATTGGACTGGATCAAGGTTGGACTGTTGGAGCTAGTTCCACCAACTCTTTAGCATCCCGGAGAGGAAGAAACTCCAATTCTTTGCTGGATTTTGAAACCCTAGCTTTTGCAGGGAGGGTTGTAACCACTTCATGGACCATGGATTCAGGTGCTTTGGTGCGCCACAACAGCACTGCATTCCAGTCTCCCGTGTATCACTGTGTCACATCATAAACACCATCATCACCAAAAGCAATCACATAAGTGAGCTTCTTTTTCCATCCTTGTTCATACAGTAAAGGCTTGTCAAACACAGCTTCACAAGGGTCCAAATGCACCCACCTGTTGAGAGAACTCGAGAAACATTCAGTCCACAAATGATCTGTGAAATCCAAAACAAGCCGAGTTTGAAACCCTAATGCTCTGCAATAGAGGGTGAAGGAATTGGCCCATTCTCCACATCGGCCAGATCTTGTCTCCAGCAGCTTCATGGGATCACTGTACGGCGGAAACCGGATTTCTCTCTTGCAGTTTCGACATCTGAAAAGCTGCACGCGGTTCGCTTCAAATGCAAGCTCTCCCTTGTGCGAGAACCCATTCCTGTCCTGACTGATGCTGAACCACAGACATCACAATCAGGCTGATCCACCCACTTGAATGATTTCTTGAACCAGTACAGCAGTTGCAAGAGCATGGCATCTGCTTTCTCAGCACCAGAGACATCTCTCTCGCCTTCTCTAGCCAAAGCTACCAGGGCATCCTCCTCCAACTCATCAAGAGAAAGAGTAGCACGCGCCGCGTTCTGTCTTGCTACATCTTCATACATAGCCCATCTGTGAAAGTAGGGCAACAATTCAGATTCAAAAGCTTCCCTGACGGATCTTGTGTGAGCAAACGCCCTCTGCGGCGGATTAGGCTTCGCGTGAACAGCATCCTCCAGTTCCAAAGCCCGAGCCAGCTCTTCATCCAAAATTGCAATACGCTTCAAATCCAGTGCTGGTGGGATCCCGGTAGATAGATCCTGGGATATGGTACGTTCCTGTTCTTCTTCTTCTTTTTCGACGAGAGTAAGAAAGCGCTGGCCATTTCGGATGTCGGAAAGCCCTACAAGCTTCTGATTCTCAGGCAACACGCCTGTGAGGGAGAAGAGCTGGACTTTCAAAGTCTCTTCCCCGTCATCGCTATCGTAGTCAACTGTGTAGGATGTTCCACCTCCTTCATGCTGCACCACCAACGCGTGCAGCACCATGGTCGTCGGTACGTCTGACCCAAAGTGGAGCTCCAAGACAACACACACCCACAATCCCAAGAACAAGAACAAGCTCAAATTGCCATGGTCCGTCTCACCCAGAACGATGCTCCACACAAGAAAACACACACCCACAAGACCAAAAAACAGAAAGAAGCTAAAAATTAGACAAAGATCGCTCGCACAAAAAACTCGCTGCGAATGCAATGGGGGCACCAGCAAGATTGCAAACAAAGAAGAAGGCTCCGACTGCGGTCCGAGGTCAACCCGCACCAACAGGCGGATAGAATGGATGGATGGATGGATGGATGGATAGAATCCCATCCCATCGTTACCGCTCTGTTGTGGATGGACCGTGATGGATGAAACTTGATGGATGAACATTAACCTGGGTTCAAAAGGATCTCGTTGGTAACTACCCTTGGACTAGGTCACTGGCGACCTCTCGCCAGTTACTAGAAATAGCCATATTTGTGGGAATAGACCTAAATTGGGCGAGTACCATATTAGAATTTTTTCAATATCCACCAATTCCAATTATTCAGTTTATCAATATCTACGAGTTTCGGTTTTTTTTTTTTGTTTTTTTTTTCATTTAACATATCTTGTAAGAATATCAAAAAATTAAAAAAATAACTACTGTCAGATTTTAATATTTAAAAACATTCATCAAATATCCAAGCTTTGTAGATAACATAATACATCAATTTCAACTCAATAATCCATCCCAATAAAATTACAAGTCCAAATTTTTGTTATTCCCAAATTTCCTTTCATATTTTTCTAACTCTTCCTCTACAACAACATTGGACTCAATCTACTTCACAAACTAAACTAATTAGTGAACTATAACCTTCTCTAGGATCATTAAGCCAATTTTTACTAACAAATATTATGTTATCTAAATTATTTTATTAAAGGAAATATCTATTCAATTTTTGTAAGGAATCTAACCAATAAAAATATCTTTTCAATTTGTAATTGGGATTCCATAATGTTGAAAGTTTGACATACAAGAAATGCAATAATCAAAAACAAATATTCATGTTTATGTCCTTTGCATTCACCTAATATTTCCTAAACATATGTAACTTCCTATTCTTCAACTCCTTGGTTGGTTCACTAATTGCAACAAACATTTTTTAAATGTCAAGATTAAAATCTTCATCAATATGCATACCTACCACAACTCCAAATTCTACCTTGGGTTTGGAATTTGGTGGCATTTCAAAAACATTAAAAACGAAGATCGTTTGTCATATTCTTCCACAATGGAAACCCCATGTTCTCAATGAATAAAACATGAAACCATCCAAAGATTGTTAAATGTTAGGTCTAACATCAAAAATAACATATGATTTTATTTTCATATTTCATTAGAAATAAACTAAATCCATCTAAAACCTCACATATTTCCTTTATAATGTTAGATGCAAATAATGACAACTCCATAGCAACAAAATTATCATCCATCAAATTATCCATACTAGATGAAATTTCAAATTCTTTTCTAAATTATAAGCTCATGATAATTAATATATACAATGCATCAAAAAACAACCAATGATTATGAAGTTGGTTCAATATACAAGCATTAACAATCAGGTATAAAATATCAACAATGATTTGAGATATATGCCAAGTTAAAGGTGGAAGAACACGGTCAATAATCTTCATTTCTATTTGTCGACTATAACAAAGGACAATTGATACTTTAAATTGTAATGCCTCTTAGAATAATATAATTTTGCTTACAGACTTAGATAAACACATCAAGAATCAACAAAATTTTCAAATTTTCAGAATTAAAAAAATGTAGAAAGAAACAAAATAAAAAAACAAAATGTTTCAAAACAACATTAATCTAGTTTTCATTGGAATGTTCAATTTTCTTGGCTTCAAACAATTTTCTTAACATGGATCTCCATCAACATGTTTTCTTAAACATGTTATTTCATTGGTCTTATAATATGATATAAAACCTTTCCTTAATTGTTTTCTTGGATTTAAAAAAAGAATAAGTTTGGAATAACATAACATACAACACATGATCTAAGAGGTTTCAAATGAGACCTTTGCATTGTCATTAACACAATAGAAATACTAACATATAACATTTTCATTGTGTGGATGCCAGTTTTTGTTTTCAAGATGCAATTGTTACAGCATTTGCATAGTTTTTTCTTTTTCTATTTACAAATTTTCTTTAAGTCCTTCCATTTCTTTTTAAATTTTAGTTTCACTTATGAATTTTACCACTTCTTCATTTTACACTTTTTGATTTTCATTTTCACTTGACCTTTCCATTTTTCACACAAATGTTTTGAAAGGCGAATGGTGGTGGAGAAAATTCAAGCTAACAAATGTCCTCACAAAACTACCAAAGATATTGTTGATGTTATGCACACCTTAAAAATCATGATGCAAACATTTACAAGCAAAAATAATATCTTCAAAACAAATAAGGGACATGCAATGTATAATGTTATGTTTTAAGAGAAAAATGTTATATAATAAACCTTACACAACAACCAAAAAGCCAAAATAAACCATTAGTAATGAAAAAAAAATCCCAAAACATAGAAAATGCAAACAAAACACATAGAAAAAATAAACATCACATAAAAAGCATAAGTAATGACCCCCAAAAAAGGGGGGGAATTGAAACTTTTTTTAATATATTAAAAACAAATTAAAATTGAAATTAAAACAAAACACCCAGAAATTGAAAAAAAACACACAAACTTAAAAAACAAAACACATGGTAGGTATATATAATAACATAAAATAATAAAAAGAACATCAAACCTATGAATTTTTTTTTAAACTGAAAATCTAGAAAAAAATGAAAAGCAAACCTTACACAAATGGAAACAAAACATATAAAATACAAAAAAACATAGAACCAACAAAACAAATATATACATATAAGAAGCCCAAAAGAAATAAATAAATAAAATCCTTGTTGTTGCCAATAAATTTCTGTCCCAATTCTTCCCTACTTGTCAACTCCCCAACTAAATATTCAAATATGGAATAATGTGAAAAAAAAACACAACATTTCTTTTAATAAACTTGAAAAAAGAAAGAACAGGAATAGGGAGAAGAGATAACAACATTTATTTTAGGACACTTGAAAATAAGAATAAAAAAAGAAAAACTAAAAGATAATTAAAACTAAAAAATTGTGAAAAAGAAAATGGGACCAGATATGGAGCTCTAACCCCTTTATAAGTCCTTGATTTTAAAATTGGAGGCAACAACTACCTTCAAAACATTATCTATCAATTTTTTCCTTTCAAATTGAAACCCTAATCCTCCAAAACCTTATTTTCATTATTTTTCTTTAATTAATGTCCTAGCTCCTACCTTTTTGTGAATTGTGATATCCAGATTGGAGCAAGAATTTAATATCCTACCTAGATTTCAATCAAATAAAATAAGATTTCAATCCATTCCAGATATTAACTAACTAGATTTCATATTTTTGGGATCTAGAGTTCATGATATCATTCTAGATATCACATTTTTATTTCTATCCTAAGGGTTTTTTAAGTGATATCTAGGATGATAACTAGATTTAATATACAATTTTTCAAAATATCTACCCAACAATGGAGTAAACAAGTTGTTTCCTAATGACCCTAGGCCTTGAGCCATTTATTAAGCATAATTGTGTATTGAAAGGCTATTTCTAATGACCTTAGACCTTGAGCCAATTACCATGCATAATTGACTTTTAAGATAGGATCAAGATGACATGCCATACTAAAGGTCATTTACACCTATTATTACTAAAATAAATAAAGCAATGTTGTGATATCAACATTCACCTATAGTTTTGTCTATTGTGCACATTGTCCCTTGTCATCCCTTGTCATCCCTTGCCATCCTTAACACTGCCGAAGCCTAGACATCACATCCTTTATAACATTATCTTGAAGTTAAACATTACAAATGACACCCCTATTTTGGATGTCCTATTTTGAAACATTGACTGAAATCATCCTATTTGGTTGAACTAGACCTATTTAGGATTTTATTTTATTTTTGGTAGAAATGGGAATTGGAAGTTTTAGACATGTGAAGAACTGGGTCTAAAATTGAACCAAAGATTGTATCAAAAAAATTTAATCCTTTGCACTAGAACCTATGGTTATTTCAAATTTTTAAAAAAATGTGGAACCATAACTAAAGGTTCTGTTGAAAACCATGAATTAAACAACATTGGTCTCAACATGGTTTTGCATCAAAAAAGACTTATGGATGGCTTCATCCACCTCACCAATGAAACCCTCTAAATGACTAGTTGTGTTAGGAACAACATCTTAGTATATTACAAGTTTAATGTGATTTCTTTTGAGGTGCATGAAAAGTTCAACTCTTAATATAATGTATAAAATACACAAACATATGGGGGGGTCTATCAAATAAACTTGTGCATAGTAATCAAAAGAAGCTCATGTGGCCAATGAGATTCTTAGAATGGGAGGTTTGAATTTTTTTTGAGGAGTTTCAATGGGTACCCAAAAATAAATAAGGATTCTGTTTTTTTCTTACTTTCATATCTATTATTTAGCCAAATTTGGCTAAATTATTTTCTTGATGATTGCCACTTTTGGCTACATCACAAAATCCTTCAGAAACTTTGTAAGTTGATATGGAGTTGTTAATTACTTTACTATGTGAACACGAATTGGGTTTAGGGTTTGTTTTTTGTCCTTGTGTGTTTACTTCATGGAGTGGCAAGATGCATGCAATTGTTGTTATTTTTCCAAGATTTTCCATAGTCAAAATGCATTCAAAAATGCAAGTGAAGAAAAGTATAAATATTTGTAGTTTGTGTGTAATGTAGGGCTGATCGTGAAAAGGCAGTGAATGGAGGAGAATCAAGTTACAATTAAGAGGATTCTACGTCTAATGAAAGGGCAATGGGCAAAGTTCAAGGATTTAAGGATAAAGGTGAATTTTTTTTCAATTTTTGGTGTAGAGTGATTTGTGTGGTTTTCTATGGCTTTCTAGTAAATAATTATTGTTTTCTTCCATTGTGCCAATGATTATTACAACCAAGCGCAAAGTTCTTTTTGAAACTTTATGAGAGGTTGGTGTCAAAAGTTGATGAAAATCCCAAGAGGTCAAGTTGTAGAAGTCTAAGCATGTTGGAGAGGTCAGTATCTTGCATTTGAGGAAAGAATGTCCAACATGGGGATAGACAAAGGTATGTGATGAATGTCTTGTTAGAAATGGTTAGCATGAGAAACCCGCATGTGGCATCCTAAGGTTTAAACTACACAACATTTATTTTTGAACCTTAAGGCTTACTTGAATCAAAGCACTCTAGAAGTTTTTTCATTGAACATCCATTAACTATCTTATGGCATTGCTTCACACCCTCACTCATTGAATCTTGGAAGTTTTCACAAGAAAAGATCCCAACATTACCCCAAAATCAACAATTTTTGTCCAAACCTCGAATAAATGAACTAGCTATAAATCCAAACTCAAAGCACCAACTAGGACACTCATTTCCATTCATCCCAACTCCCCAATTTCATTTCATTTGATATAATGCCATAAAGAAAATCGCTCACGAATCTTTTAATGTTCTACATCATTTTCACCACTAGCCTATAACAAAACTACTACATAGAATTTTGTATCTCCAATGCAACAGATTTGCAGAGAACAATAGAATGCACATAGAGCATTCATCTCTTTATGCATTTCAACTCACACAAGTTCTATCATTTGCTACCAACATAAATCAACCATAGAATATTTAACTCTTTTTCTACCTTCCTCCTAAAATTAAACACCGCGCTTGCAAAACCGCCACCCTTCAAAGCAGTAGTTCATCATCCTTTTGCAATCCAATCCACCAATCAAAACCTCCATCCCACAAGACATCATGAAGAACAAAAATCAAAACAACACAATTAGCAAACCCCAACATCCAAATCAGGATAAACAAAACACCCACATTTTCCTTCTTCCATCAATGCGCAACCTACAAACATAAAACAAAGCAAACAAACACACATTATTTCGAGTAACACATGATCATCATTCTTATGAACAATCACATTGCACCATCAACCAACAGTTTAGGGCAGAAAATTGTTAACCATTTTCACTTTAAGGTTCCTTTTAGGTCACATCATATTTTTACAAAACGTATGAACAAGAAACCAGGCTCTTTTGAAAAGCATTATGTTTTTCATATTATTATTGAATTGTTGAAAACATTTTTCATTCATAACAAAACGTGACTAATGTAAACAACAATAACACTGCATGATTGTAAAGGAAGGTATTTTTCAACGATAATGTGCAAGTGTAAGATCCAAGGGTTTTGGGATTCCTAGGTTATTTTCCCAAGAAAAATAATTATTTTACATGTGGTTCTTAGTGTCATGCAAGTGTAGTGTGGGTTATTTTTGGGTGCATGAAAAGCACTAAGTATCGGTGTAGAAAACATACACAAACATACAAGGTCTATGGAATATGCTTGTGTAGAGAAATGAAAAGAAAAACATATAAAACAGATTGCTAAAATGAAAGACTTGAAGTGTTTCTGAGTTCTTGTCAATAAACATGCACTTAAATGTTATAATATGTCCTCATAAACATGTACCTAGGTGTAAAGAAGAGATTTTTTATGGTGAGATTGTTCAGATTACCTTGAATTGTTTCTAAAGGTTGCATTAGTGAATTAGTGTTGTCGTGACGTGTAGTGTCATGATGTATGGTGTCGTAAGGGTGTAAATCCGTAGTAAATTCTACTAAACAAAAAAATTAAAACTAGTCAAAGGTAAAAACTATTCAACCAAAAAGAGATGCACACACACATATATATAATGCACAAGAGGAGGCTAAGATGAAATTCTCATGTATCCACCCCCCAAACCTGAGCCGGGAAAAACGTGGCATGGTTTGAGTAGAAATCAAGGTGCTGCAAGAGAACATGATGAACAGTACCAATTGCCGACGGGAACTTGAGTGAGCTCCAGCTTGAGGCAGAAGAGATGGTATCCACCATTAGAGTTATCGCAAAGCAACATCTAATCAGCATCGTTTATCTTCTGACATACCTAACATGGATAATCAAATGGCGGAATCCAAGTCAATGTGATGATGGTAGGATCCAAATTCGGCAAGTGGCAGGCAGGGTGCATAGTTTTTGGAGTGATCCCAAATTGTGCATCCATTAGCTCCTTGCAACTCCAACACACTTGAAGGCTTGATTGCCTTAATCCTCAAGATAGTGCGACAAGAAAAAGTGTCTAGAGTATCATTAGGTTGCCGTTGGAGATACACAAAGTCACCAACATCAAATTGTCTCACCTTAGGTTTGTAACTGCCACCTCGTGTGTGTGCATACTGTAAGGTGTCTCAATGTTGTGCAATGGACAAGTTCTCCATGGCCATGGGCATAACCTTCTTGAATAGAGTAGCCCTCTCTGCAATGACCCTAGCTTAAGTGGATGGAGAGTCCAAATCCACAACCTGGTCCATTTGAACAACAATGGAAGAAGGTGGAATGGAATGTCTCCCAAAAAATAAAAAATAAGGAGAAAAATGAAACAAAGAGGCATGTTTGGACATCCTATAACCCATGGCAATATAGAGGAAAGCCAAGTCCCAATCCTCTTTGTTCCTAGTGAGACAAATCTTCTAGAATCCCTTCTTACATGTTTGAACCATCTTTTCTGCAAGGCCATCAGCTTGGGGATGATCTCTTGAAGTTCGTCGATGGTTAATGAGAGCATGGTCAAGTAGGTCTTGGAATTCTCCTTGAATTCTAATCCTTGATCAATAAGGCACTTAGCACAAGCCCCAAACCTACTTAAAACCTATTGTAAGAAACCCTAGTTAAAGTTATGTGATGACTTGTCCAGTAGTGCAACAAGCTCAACCCACTTTGAAAAATGTTGAATCATAATCATGATGTAGACATTACCCTTAGAGGTCTGTGGTAACTTTCTAGCTAAATCACATGACCAGCGATAGAACATGCCCTGAATTGGGAGTGGAAAAAGCATGAGCTATCAAGAGGAGAAATAAGTTTTCATTCTATCACATTGTTCACACCTAACAATGACATCTCAGACTTGAACATACATACCTCTCCAATGGTAATGAGGAGCAAGAAGGCTATAAGTATGCTTAATTCCAAAGTGTCCAAGCGCCGAGTGTACCTTTTGAATAAGACCAGGTCGTTCATGTGGTGGAGGAACCACTTTCTCACCTTATGGTAAGCATCAGACGAGGTGATTATCCCTCCATGAATAGCGTTTGGACCGTTGTTGTATGCGATCCTGCTGACTTGATGTAACTTGGGGAGGGTATTCCCCATGTTAAAGAAACCTCAGAGTGTCTAAATCTTCCCATATATCCACAATGGGATGTTCAATTGGGTTACATTGCAATAGTGTAAGATAACTAGATGCATTAAATACATGTACTGCTGGAATCTAGTCGAAGTTTTACCTGGCTTTTAGGAAATTTTTAGAGGTAGTGAAGGGTCTCCACGTTCTAATGTGTAATACCAGGTTGGTGAATAACCTTGAACTCATATTCCTGAAGTATAAGCACCCAACAAGCTAACTTACCAACAAACTTATCGTTGGTCATTAACCACTCGATAGGCTGGTGGTTAATATACAAAGTGAAATTGGTGCCATAAAGATAGGGCCTGAAATGTATGATGGCCCATACAATAGCAAGGCACTCCCCCTTGTATGAAGAGTAGTTGCTCTCAGCCTTGTTGTTGCTTTGGGATGCATAGGCGATAACATATTCTTTGCCTTCCTCATCAAATTGGCCAAAAATAGCTCCAATACCAAGAGCACTTTAGTTAGTGTGTAGAATGAAGACCTTGTTGAAATCAGGTCTTCTCAAAATGGGGAACTTTGAAAGCTTTTCCTTGAGTGTGTTGAAAGCTTCCTGAGCCTCATCACTCCATGTCCAAGCAACATCCTTCTTTAATAATGCATAGAGAGGATGAGTAATAGTATTGAAGTCTTGGACATAAATTTTGTAGTAATTACATAGTCCAATGAAGCACTTCAACATGTGAACATCAATAGGATTGGGCATCTCCAAAATGGCTACTACTTTGGCCCAATGAGCCATAATACCATTTGGTAGTCCAAGGTAGACTATTGAGGTGACAGTAAACTCACACTTTTTAGGATGGATCTTCATATTGACTTCGTGGAGCCTCTTGAATAACTCCTCAAGATGAGCCAAATGCTGCAGGAGTCCCTTGCTATGCACTAAGACATCATCTATGTAACATTTCAGGAAATCTGCGCCTTCAAGAACCTGGTCCAAGACTCGTTAAAAGAAAATAGGTGCATTCTTCAATCCAAAAGGCATCACAAGCCATTCCCACAACTTGTTGCTTCCATGGAATGCTGTTTTTTTGCGATCCTTCGCAGTGAGCACAATTTGGTTGAAGCCTTGCCTCAGATCCACAATTGTGAAGATGTTTGAGTCTCCAATGCTATCAAACAGTTCTTCAAGGATGGGCACGGGGTACCTGTCTTGAGGTGTAACTAGGTTCAAAGGCCTATAATCTTCGCACATCCTTTTCTTAGTCCATAATCCATATGAATCCTTCTTTGTTGGCATTGTTATAACGGCTGTGAAATCAAAACTTGATGGCTGAATGAGATCAGCCTCATGGAGCTCTTTGCATCTTTCATCTACTAATTCCCACTCATGTTTGCTCAACTTATGCTTCCTTCGATGGATGGGTGTCTCATTTGTAAGGTCTATAGAAAATTGCATGGTCTTACACCTACCTAAGTCTTTCATTGAAAATGCGAACACATTCTCGTACTTAATTAGTAAGTATGTGACCTAGTCTCTCTCCTTCTTGGTGAGCTGGTTCCCCATAACGAAAGGGTAGTTGGAAACACATGGAATGGAATTGGAAAGTGTGTTTGAAAAACCTGGTGTATTAGGTTTTTCACTATCCAACTGCAAAAATTCGTAAAAAGTTGTAATTGTTTTTCCAGAAACTAATGTACCTCTAGGTGTATCAAACACAACTTGAGTCAAATTACATAGGGTTTCCTCCCTCCCAACACTAATAGTGAAATGTAAAATGTTGAAGATAGGCAAGTGTACTTGGTCAAGGTGCCATGTGATCGCATCGCTAGAACTACAAGTTGATTGAATTAGTGTTGGTGTTGTGTACATTTGAAAGAGTACACAGGTTACCACCAACCATCTAAAGGAGTTCAGGTCCATACCTCTCCTCCATAGAACGTTACGCTCCAATCTAATCACCTTAGTGTGACTAGTAGTGCCAGCTTGGAACCCCATAGCCATTTCTATTTCTTCTGGGCTTGGTTCATCCCAAGTGGTTGAAGCATGATGATACACCAGGCCTGGTCCATTTCCTTGAAAGGCGTGTGCTCCTGGGAAGGAAACAAAGGTGGGCCAAACACCTTTTGGTTTTCCTATTATGTTCACAAGAAACCAAGGAGGTTTATCTTGCCTTGTAACTAGTTGGCAAGAGCTTTGATCATCCGATATGTGATAAACCTGTAGGTTGGGGTCTCTAATGGTGTATCTCAAAGCCAGGTGCATAACTGAGAGTGGTGCTAGGTTGGTCCACCAGTTGTGCACCGGTGCGCATAGGAACCGCATTGTGTCGCATCGAATAGGAGGGGCTTTCCAAGGTAATGTTTGACCAGTGTGTAGTGCTCTTGGACTTTCTCCCTTTGGTTAAGCTAAGAAGGGGTGTTCTCAATTACATAACTAAGCGTAGGAGAAATGGATTGAGCCCTTGTGATCAATTGTACCATGTTCATGAAGAGACCAGATCTTGTGTCACAAGTCTTTTCTAAATCCAAACGCTGAAAATCCTTGACATTCCCAACCTAAAATGATGAGGTCCACAGGGCCAAGTAATTCCATATGTTTATTCTAAATTAGTTGTATGTCAGAGGGCAAGAAAGTGAAATTGGCCTTCCATGTGATGGTCAAAAATTATTGTGGAAATCTAGCTATGAGCTCCATCATTCTAGATGCTGCCACTTGCCTTACAATAGGATCAATGTCTACGTAGAAATATTTCCGAACCACCATCCCTGACTATATTAGGATTTTGAGACTTGTACCAATACCACCAAAAAGTTCTAATAATGTAATCCCTTCCTTAGGTGGTGTCCAAGTGACTAATTAACGAAGTACTAACTTAATTGGTTTGCCATGGTTCTCCCTGTTTTCAAAACTAGATAGAATTTTGACCAAGGGTTCGTGGGCTGCTTTGAACTTTTGTAAAACCTCTTGTCCGTGTAAGATGTCAGTAGGAACCACCCTCAAGCTTTCAGTAGCTTAGGCGTAAATTATTTCCTCTTCATCTCCCTCTATCCACTCGTGGCTAGTTTGTTGGATGTAAGAAATAGTGTGTGCTTCCTTGAACATACAATGGTGAGCCATAGGACTATGGTTCCCATGTAAATCAAGGGGTATGTATCCCAAGTGGTGCCCATTAGTCTCCCAATCCACTTGGTAGTACGCATGTTCGAACCAGTTGTCAATTATGAAACCTAATGGAAACAAGGCCTCTTGCCCAATGAACACATCATAACTAGTGGTATTGGTGATTAAACATCTGACCTATCAGCAAAGCTTCTAATTTGTACATTCATTGAAATTAAGTGTAATCAAATCCGAACTTTCTCTAAGTACCTCCTTTACGCTCCCACTATCGGTGCGAATTTGCCACATAGATTTCCGTAGTTTGGAATCAAGCATGCCCATCTTCTTGGCGAATTGAACTCTAAGAATCACTAGTTGGGCACATGTATCAAGAAGTACCACCCTAGGTGTATGTCCTCCCACTTGGATTGCTAACCCAGTATTGTCAACAATGGCAACTTTGGTGATGATGGAAGTTTTCTCACTAGGCACCACCTTTGGAAATGAGTGAGAGACTTTGTGGAGAGAATGGCTATCCACAACCCCTTTGCTGAGTAACAAATCTACAAGTGAAGTGTTCTTAACTCCTTTCTGATATGTGAATGTAGAATTAGAGGTAGGAAAGCCCATTAATTTAACCATGCTAGAACTAGTGACCAGATTACGAACACCATCTACAACACGTGAGCCAATCGAGTGTCTCTCCAAGGTGTTGGATGGGACCTCTATAGCATGTGGATTAGGGATTGGTAGAGGACCTGATGTAATGTTCAGGGTATCCTTTAGTATTGCAATTATGTCCTTGGTGTTTAGTTTCAAATCTTGAAAACTAAACAACTATGTACTCATAAGCTTTTGCGTCACTTCACGCATTTGAAGTTGGCATTCCATAAGCTGATTAATGGAAAATTGTGTGTTTTCCTGATGTACATGTACTCCTGGAACATGAAAATTTGACACCCTAACAACTTGTGGTGTAGTAGTCTCCTTCCCCCCTCACCAACAAGGTGTGTTTTTCTTCCGTGTTGAGAGGATGAAAAGATTGTGGCATGACTGCTCTAGCTCCTCTAACCCTAGTAATAGGACTTGAACTAGATGCAAGTCCATCAGTCTGAATTATTTGCCTAATGGCAAAAACTCTAGGTGCCACATTAGCCTCTTATGCTGCGACATAAGAAGGGCAAAAAGAAGTAGCAAATTTTGGTGTGAGACTACAATTGTGTGCACTGGAAAGAACATACTCCCCAACCATGGCATCGTGTGGGAGGCCAAATAATTCCAAAATACCATTTGCATTAATGAATAAATTGTTAGTACATCAACATTTAATGATAAGGACTAAAGGACGTCAATTCCATTTAATATTCCAAATGGTGTGTAAAAAATAAAAGGTGGAATTAAATTTTGAAAAAATAAATTTTGTAATACACTTCAATGTAAATAAGGTACAAATTAAAATTAATTTTGAAAATACCTTAGGACCTTTCGATATATATATATATATATATATATAATTTTTAATTTTATTTTTATTTTTTTCATAACATACAAAAGAAACACCCCTTTATTTCATGTGTTCATGGGTTCCATAAAATATACAAAGAATGATTAAATTTGTTGAAAATAAGTATTTCAACTAGTGGCCAATAAATAACCAAAATAAAAAAATTCACATACAAAATAAAATGTTTAGTAACCTTACAAGGACAAAGGTTATTTGTGTAATATTTCAAAAGTTGAGTTTTATATCTTCATTTTAAGAAAGAATCTAGGGGTAATAGTGGTAAGTTCTTCATCAAAGCATTACAATTGATGTCCAATGAAAACCAACTTTGTTCCAGTAGGAAATGTTTCATTGTAAATGCCTTTCACCTCTTTCGATACCTTCATTGAATTGTAATGTGTGTAGGAACAAAAAATATTAAATCATCTTGCAATGGATTGTCTTGATGTGCCACCTCATATGTAATGACCTTTGAATCATTTTGTGATATTATTTTGAAGGTTCACCACATATGCAGGATCCATTTTGATCATTCAATGAATAAGACTTTTGGAAATGTTTGCCATGTTGCTAGCTTAATGTGACTTGGTATTACTAAAAGACTAATTGAATAGATATTGAATTTGCTTCATAGTCCCAAAACCTTTTTGAAATGTTGTTGTGGAATCAATTTTTGCAACATGACTTCAAAACTTGATTAGGTGACCCATCACATTGTAACAAAACCAATCCAAATTTACAACCACAAAGTCTTCTCTTGTGAAATAAATCAATTCACCTACATCATGCAAGTATGGGGTTATCGCATCTTGTGTTTTTTCCAATTCTCCTTGTAATGCACGTCCTTTGGAATCCAATGGTAATTGCAAGGTTTTCATTTCTTGGAAACAATTTCATTTTTGAAGGTCTCCATGGTAATGATAGGTTCCTTGGGGTTGGATTTCATTCCATTCACACAAGGCCACTTGCATGTCCATGCTTGCTACATAAACATCTAACAAATTACAAAGGATGGTTTTACAATTTTCAATCGCATCTTGCACCACCTTCCTTGCTCCTTGAGAGGAATGTGCATTGATTGAATAAAATTTCAAAGATAAGTTGATGAAAGCACCAAATGTATTCTCCAAACTTTTCACATCACTTTCATCTATCTTCATGTTTGTGAACTTTTTATTAGCATTGGTCATCATAATTGACATGTGTGGTTGAAAGTTGATTGATCTCTTGGTGTTGGATGAAATGAATCTCGACCAATAACAAAGCTCACCCTTGATCATTTCCACAAATTTTTGGTTGCTAGTCTTTTGATCAAATGGGTTGCATAACAAAAGGAAGTAGGAAACATTCTCTTGAAAGCTTAAATTTGGGATCACCATATCATGAAATGCATGATATTCTTTTTGGCCTACAAGATCCCATAAGGAAATCTTGTGTTTATCATTATCAACAAGGGTCTTGATTTTGATTCCTTGTGTTCTTTTGTTCCATTCATTTGGATCATTCAAACAAGAAGGTTTCCATATTTCAACCACATCGATCAAGGCATTGAATAACTTTGTCCCAACACTTTTTGCAAAGCTTTTGACCATTGATTTGCTTAAAATAGTTTTCTTTGCATACAAATTTACCGATAATATGTTAACAAATTATGAATCACACAACAAAATTGTTAACTTTTTAATCAACTTATAACTAAATTATTTAACATACTTGATGATTCATGTACACATTCAATCCACATGATTTTAGACCTTAGTGTTTTCACAATCTTCAAGTCGATATGAATGATTTTCTTTTTAACAAATTCTTGAGAAAATCTGAATGTTTCTTGTTTTCGTGGAAAGAAATGCAACAAACCACGGTGAAAAATATGCATACATTAAAAAAAATTCATCAAGGCAACATTAATTATGAAATTTTCACCACATACAAAAGATAAAAAATTAATTGATCAACATGCCATTGAATATTAGTACCTAGCCTTGTTTTTATCTTCATGATGAAATATTTTTTCCAAGTTTTAACATTTTTGACATTGGAATTTTGTGATAAAGCTTGTTAAGGAGGCTACTCACAATAAACTTCAATAAAATATGACAATTTGAAGGCCTTGAAAGTAATTGGTTACGTAAATTTTGTAATTTGATATTACTTATTGAAATGGTGATAATTTATCCATCAACAATTATTTGTAAATTATTCACATATTGTTTTCATTTTCAACCCAATTTCAAAATATTAAATGCTTAATAATTCAAGAATATGTCAATGCAACACATGTGTGACCTAAAAACAATGTTAAATTTTTTCTATGGATGGAAGCAAAAAACCCTAATTTAGTTCTGTTGCAGAGTTGCTGGAGGTGTGGTGTTTCAAAGATGTCGAAAAGGTCATTTTCTCATTTTTCTATTTTTGGCTTGGTTTGTTGCTTTGCAAGTTATTGTGGAATGGTTTTGGTGAGTTGGTTTCAGTGATGGAGCATGATCCTAGCTACTCAAGAGATATTCTTTATGAGGAGTGTGAAGAACAATTCTGCAAGAGGATTGGTGCAGAGATTTCAAGGGAGTGAAGGAAGGTGGAGAGGAAAAAGATATATATAGCTAGCTAAAGAGAAGGAAGAGAGACTTTTGGTGAAGGAAAAAGCTAAGTTCCTAGTTGTTTTGATAATTAGGAGGTGTGGAGTTACTTTGGAATTTCTTGATAATCATTTGGGGGTAGAAATTAATCAAGACTTCTTCCTTTCGTGAACCTGATGCTTAATTTTTTACTATGCCCATAATGTCAAGAAGAGATTAGGAGGTCTAACATTTACATTTTAGGGACCAAAACAAGGGAAATGAGTCTAGGATTTCAAGAGCAATTGTTGTGCCAGCATCATCTTTGATAGTTTGGGGGTCTTAATGTGAGTGTGTAATGTGATCATTCTAAGAAGAAAGTACATGTTGGATACTGGGAGCTTTGGAGATTTTGGAACAATAGGATATTAAGAAGTGCACAAAATAACACCCACCTATTTTATTCTTAGTCTCTATCTAGTTTTTGACAGGAACCATGTAATGATGTTGGGATTGCACTTGTGGGATTTTTGTTGTTGAAGTATGTGCTGCCACACTCATTAGGCAACCAGTTGGCTCCTTCAAAGGAAATCAAGAGTGATCTACTGCCTTGAGGTCCATGGAACTAGAATAACAAAGTTTCATGTTTGTAAAGATTTAGATGTAGAAATAACACTTGTAATAACATTCTTTCTGTTTCAGAAGATTTCAACAAATCCTATTGAGTTTATATACCCAAAGTCAGGGATTTCCACATTCCATAAATCATCTCCCCTTCTTTGTGACACATGGACCAAACTGCTAATTAATCCTTTACACATTGTGATTTGATTTGAATTTGTGAGCATGTTTCAATTATTAAGTATTTATTTATGTTTCAATCTTATATTTTTCATCCTTTGAAAAACAAATAACTTTCAATTAGGACAAAAGTTTTTGACATGCAGTTCAAATGTATTGAAACTTCAATGATTAAATTTCTTGTATTTTTGTGAAATTCCAGTTTGTTCGCATTGAAAGCTATGTTACGTGATTTTCGATTCACAAGTTCTTCAGTCCTTCTGATCAACTGGATAGTGCTGTATTGAGGAAAATAAGCTTCTTTTTTTCGCGCACAAGCTGTATACTATTAAGTTCGATGGCATAACACATGAGGCATGCTGGTGTGCAACTTGGCCCAATACGTACCTGCAAGTTCAGCCAAATCGAGGAAGAAGCGACAGTTGGAAGATTGCCAGTCTTGTTATCGCCTTGACTCTCGAGCCAGGTAGCCTCAGAACGTATGCGAGCAGATTGGCAACAATTATAGCGCCGAGTGAACCACAGTTGGCCAGAATTCAGAGGTGGCAGGAGTTTCCTGAGCGCAACTCTAGAAGCCAAGCGAAGAACTGGTCTAGTGGGTTTGGCGCGTGTACATGGTCGATCAGTGAGCAGCGAGGCTATGTAAAGAGTCCAGATTCAGCTCTAGAAACGATGCAATTGGCGAGGGTCCTCCTGCAGCGATGGTGACAGCGAAGAAAAACGCGCCCGTTTTGAGCCTTCGGCGACAACCCCTCAGGGTTTCCTCCGACAGGGAAAGTGTTCCTTGTTTAGTTTCGTGCCGGTGTCATCAGCTCAACGCTCATAAACATTGTTCAAGAAATTTCCAAGTTCTTGTGTACAACAAATGCGTGGGTACCGATAGCGCGGTCCAGAAAACTATCCAGCTTCGCACAAATTTGCAGTTCAGTCTCCTGATCTGTCCAATTCTGAGCGAAGTGAAATCCAAGTTTCCGTTGGAGTTGGATTGTGTAAATTGTAGACTATGTGGGTAATCAGGTTTGTTAATTATATAAAAAACGCACATTCGGAGAATTCATGGTGCAAGTCGCCGTGGTCTTCGTGTGCTGGGGATTGTAAATTGGAGTCTGTACTGCGTTACCCCTCCCAGGGCTTTCCGCAACGCCCGGCGCATATTCTTGCAGACCTTCTCCACGCTTTGTTGATTTTTGTTTCGTTGACATTAGCTATTGTGAAACACTAGATCTTCAAATTCCAACTTTTTGGAAGCTAAATGACTAGATCAGGACTGTGGATATGTGTCTACAAAACGCAATAAGTGGTCCTTGTGCAAATCTATACATCAATGTGTGTCAGCAAAGAAAAGTGACTGGATGCATCTCAGAGTTTTCCCCCATACCCATCATCCCCAGCTGGACTTTCCTCCGGCACATTTAACGATTCCACAGACTCCGTGCAAGTTTCCTGTGTGCCGGAGGAGACTTCCGACGTACCCGCCTCAAGCCCGTCGTCCGGCACGCATCATGGCTCAACTCCAGCGTCTCTTCTGTTGACTTCAATTTCCGCTTTGGTTTACCCTTCTTCTCAAACACTGTTCAAAAACATATCAAATTCTTGGACACTCCTGCATGCACATTTACTTCTAGCACTGCAACCTCCCACTTAGGCCTAATAATCAGTGAGATGTCACTATGTAATAATATGCTGGCAAATTCGTAATTTCAGTTGTAATTCTGACTGTACAGGGGATGCAACTTGGACAATGTGTTGAGTAGATTTTGCATTTGGGTATCTTGCAGTCTTTTGTAAATGCTGTGATGATGGGTTCATGTGTTGGTTGCTGAAGCTACTGTAGCAAAAATTTCACTAATTGGAGATCCTAAGTATGATTCAAGCCCAATCATGTAATTTTCAGGGCTTGGGTAGCTGAGCCTGTCACAGCTGCGGTTGATCATATTGCCTGTTCATACCCTTGAACACAATCACCTGCTCAAGTGCAAAACAAGCATTCTTCCTTGGAACAAGCCTTTGCACTTCAAGAAAGACATTGCTAAATTGTATTTCTTCTACACAAGGAACAATTGTGAAAGAATTGATTTCTTTGGGCTGTAAGGGCATGGCAGGTGACTGCATTTACTGGCAGCGCCTGCCTTAGCTAATCAAGAGGCTGCACCAGATCTGAAAAGGCCCCAGGCCATCACACTCACCCATCTCATGAGCATTAGGCACTTAGGGTCATTCCATTGGGCGTTTAGTGATGTTGCCAACAATGTGGAGGATTATGCAAATTTAACTTGGTCTAATCCTTGAACATTGTTGGAAATGCAATCAATCTTGGAAAACATTTGCACTTGGTAGACCGGTACACATGGAAAATCCATACAAGCCATCACATTAGTAACTTAAGGAGCTACCAGCATAAATCATCTTTGCCTCTTTTTGGGGTCATCAGTTTTGAAGGCAAATTAGGTTAAGTTTAAAATATTCCAGTGTCATGTTGGAAACTAGGAATTCTGATGGATAGGTCAGCACACAAATACCATGTCTTCAGATCAGCAGCATTGCTGTGCATCAAATTCACAGCAAAACCATAAAATTTTGGTTTTGGAGAACTTCAGATGAGTTATCAGCATTGGAGAGTTGGGTGGGGATTGATTTAGAGATGTGAATAATTACTGGAAGAGATGACCATGTGGTTGGTATTCCAAAGTCAGTTGATTATCGAGTTAATGAGGCTGTGCTGATCATTACAGAGCCAGCCACTTCACTGCACAAACAATCTAGAAATTTGATTGGACTCTGTTTGATTAAAAACTGGTCTATGAAGATTTCCAAACCTCATCAAGGTGATTAATAAGTGATCTAACTCATATATCATACTTGCATTTGCATTTTTATGGATCTGCTCCTGACACTGCAATTTCAGTAGATATTCCACTCGAGGTGATGAGAGTTTTCAGTAGCACTGTCTGGAACTATCTTGATTCTCTCCTTTGAAGTCATTTTTCATTTTTCTGATGAGGCTCAGATGCTGCATTGCCCACTATGATCAGTTTTTGTGAGGTGAAAAAGTTTGTTGGTATGTTATCCAAGCTGCATTACAAGATCATGTACTCCCTCTCCTGCTGCTTCATCCACAAACTACTGTTTCACTGTATATACCCCATGCAAATGTTTTTGGAGTTGGCAGTTGAGTGAATTCATCTCAAACTGGGATATGTGGTCTCTGCTGGGCTGCCAGATCACCGATGACCTTGTGAATATCATTAACATAATGATTGGAGCAACACTTTGATGAGAAGACCAGTGACTATTCAGATGCGGAATTCCTAAAAGAGGTGAGTAACATTGCCTTGATATGCAAGATTTGTTGGCCTCCCTGGGTCAAAATGGCACTTTCCCCTTCAGAATGTGAGAGAAGGAGAAGTTTGATGAAGAGCTATTATCACAAGTACCTGGTTTCTAGTATCACAAGTAGTGCTGGTTTTTCTAGGAGCCTGTGGATATGCATGATTATTTCCAAGTTTTCTGGACATGTAGAATACTGGCACATTTGTTCTAATTGCACCCACTGAAGTAAAGAAGCAGAAGACTGGGATTAATTTCTTCTGTTTGTGCAGTTGTGGAGTCACATTATTTTCCAGTCATTTTTTATGATCATCCATCAGCTAATTTAGCCCACTTTGGCTATTCACATGAAATATGAAATAGTGGCAATGACCATCCATCAGCTAATTTAGCCCACTTTGGCTATTCACATGAAATATGAAATAGTGGTGATGACCATCCATCAGCTAATTTAGCCCACTTTGGCTATTCACATGAAATATGAAATAGTGGCGATGACCATCAGCTAATTTAGCCCACTTTGGCTATTCACATGAAATATGAAGTGGTGGTGATGATCATCCATCAGCTAATTTAGCCCACTTTGGCTATTCACATGAAATATGAAGTGGTGGTGATGATCATGCATCAGCTAATTTAGCCCACTTTGGCTATTCACATGAAATATGAAATGGTGGCGATGACCATCCATCAGCTAATTTAGCCCACTTTGGCTATTCACATGAAATATGAAGTGGTGGCCATGATCATCCCTCAACTAATTTAGCCCACTTTTGGCTATTCATTTGAAATATGAAATGGAAAAGTTTATACATCCCATAAACTTTCTTCTTCTTTTTTTTGGCTACCTACTTGAACCATGTATAGAAATGTGATGATTTTTTTTTCTTTTTTTCTCTAATTTCTGGCGATATTTTTTAAATGATTGAAATTGCAAAGACAAACAAATTTCCAAATTTTTGCACCGCAAAATAAATGCCTGAGGTAACACTTTTTTTCCCTTATAAGAACCTACGAGGAGGCTGTGAGCACAAAGCAAGATTATTTTTTTAATAAATTATGATAATAAAAATTTGCCAAATTTTTCCAAATTTTAGCAAAATCGGTCTAATTTAAGTACCCAAGAAAAACCCCAAAAATATCCCCAATTTTGTCTCATTAAAAATTGACAAAATTTGTCCCCCCAAAAA
>Ga0209611_10003527_pt1 | contig 27040 bp, 12 predicted proteins | sample S1TSphgellanicum_3_FD_187693 | JGI IMG/M metagenome (GOLD analysis project Ga0209611, IMG submission 187693) | Host-associated microbial communities from peat moss isolated from Minnesota, USA - S1T2_Fc - Sphagnum magellanicum MG (SPAdes) (version 2) | ecosystem: Host-associated > Plants > Peat...
GTTTTTTTTTTTTTTTTTTTTTTTTTTTTTTTTTTGGGGGTGGGGGTTGAAATTTCATAATTTTTTAACAAAGAAATTGATAAGATTTTAGATTTTTTTTTGTGAAAATTGAACCTTTTTTTGCTATTTTTTTGGCTAAAATCAGCCAAAATTTTGATAGCAAGAAAAGAAAAAAAAAAACACATTGTTCCTAGCACCTTGTGATATGCACAATGCCCTTGGGGTGGGGGCGTTTGAAAACATGAAGGTTTAGGATTAAAGGCCCCACATTTTGGGAGTGCCCCCCCCCACCCTTGGGCTTTACCTTACACATATTTGGCATTCACATACACAAATTATGTGGAATAATATACATTTGTTCAATCACAAAATATTAGTTTTTAAACCATAAGTGCTACTATGATAAATTTTAATTACAATTATGATAGTTAGAAGTATGTTTGCAACTATTCCACATAATGCTTTGTTTTTTTGGGTATAACTAATCAAAAGTACAATAATGTTTAAGAAGGAAACATACAAAACTTGTTTCCTATATATTTTTGTGGGGGGTTAAAAAAACACCATATGCTTCAAAGATGAAAGCTAACATTAATTAAAATGAAAATGGTTGTTTATTGAACAAATGGTTAACTACCAATAAACCAAAATGTGATCCACAAAACTTGTGTTCACCAACAATTGGGTTGGAAATGCACGAAAACATTCATTGTGAACACGATGGTTTTAGTATAACTTTAACCAACATTCATTGTGAACACGATGGTTTTAGTATAACTTTAACCAACATTCATTGTGAACACGATAGTTTTAGTATAACTTTAACCTCTAGGAACCAACAATCGGGGGAAGCAATTTTGAATTGATGCACTTTTATATAAGAATTTACATAACAAATGTTGAAGCTTTTTCAACAATGACAACACACACTTTAGTATTGAAAAGCTAAAGTTGATCAATAAAAGGTTGTAACAAAAGCTTGATTGATTAGATAAGGTGTGAACTTAATTCAAGTCAAATAAACTGCTAAAACTTGGTTAAAACTTGGTTGACAACAATTCCACATAAACCATATGATGTATTGTTTTGTTGTTAAATTAAGCTAATGACAATTTCACTATGCATGACTCCACACCCATTCGACATTTTTGTGGTGGTAAAGTCATTTTCCATTTCATGTGTGTGGATTTTGATCCATTAAAATTTATGAGTTCCAAACTTATGACACATTTTGAACCCACTCACCATGTGATAAACATTTTAAATTATTTTTTTAAAAATTTATTTCAACACCATGATGTGAAATGTTTTGCCTTGGTCATGTGACTTATTAATAGTATGTGCATGCTTCAATTTCATAAGTAGGTCAAATTCACAACTAAATTCATTTATAACAATGTTGAATTTCACAAATGAATTTGATTACACATTATTTTAACAAAATACTGTCACGTCTTTCAAAGCAACTCCACCAATGCACTGCACAACAAAATTTGGATGAAAAAAAAAGTTAAAACATTTTGGTTTTGTTCAACAAAATGGTTTCAACCCAACATTTTTGCTTACGACGATGAGCTACCAAAAAAGCCCAACAAAGCTTAACACCTATTGTTGATTGGTTAAATGGTTTGATTGGTCCAAATGGGTTGTTATTAATAATCTCTCACCTTTTGCAATCTCAATTTAGTTTTAAGGGTGGGGTTGGAAAAAAGTAAATAACTAATTTCGATATGAAAATTAATGTTATAAGGTTGCATATTGACCATGGGTGAAATTTGTTTTAGAAACAATGTGTTGCATCCCACACAATGAAAGGAATAGCTACACCAAGGAAATAAAACATTTATCTTGTGGAACAAAAAAGGTACAAGACTATTTTCAAACTCAATGTAGTGTAAGCTTTAATTGTGCATTGTGCAAAAACTATTTTTGTGAAACATGATATTTAAATAATAGATTGTTGTTACCATTTTTTTCCCATAACAATGACCATCCAATAAAATTATTGGGTAGAGCATATTATAAATGTTCACCATGAAAATTAATGATGACTGTCAATATCAAATTAAGCTTTCTAGGGTGAATGTTTTTGTTACATGTAATTAGTAGTCTTACCAAAAGGGTCAACTTACAAAGGCAAATGCAATAGAAACCTTGAAAAATACAAAACATCTAAATAAATAAGTAAATTTGGAATACACATTCAAAGGCTTGGCTTCAAAAATATTAACACACAACTCAACATATAGTTATTAAACCTTTTAACTAACACAAAATATAAATTATCCATAATACCCTTGTGGCTTTAACAATATTTATATTTTTTTTCAGTATATATGTATATAATTCAAAGAACAATATTTGCAAATGAAAGTATGGAAAAAAATTAATTTTTTTTATTATCCTATTTTTGGCATGGAATCTTCAAAATAAAATAATTATTCAACATTTAAATGTTGAAACTTGCCATAGTATGAAGCTATTATATATTATAGTAATTGATCAAATTTCAGAATTTAAAACATATTTAAGTTCACAAGTTTCACACCCAAAGATTTTATTAAATAATAAGACATTCAATTTTAATATTATATTTATTCAACATTTCCATTTTTTGGAAATATTTTGTGGGTTCCACAAATAGTTTTTAAAAAGTGCCTTCATTATTAGCATTAACATGGCACCAACAATTTCCCAATTTCTTATTATATATTCAAACCAACTCAAATCAATGCATCAATAAAAAAAATCATTATTTTAAAAAATATTTTACATGTCATGAAGTTCATCTACAAATTTAATATTTTGTAAATAAATAAATCTTGTAAATTTAGACAATAATTTAAACATCCTCAAAACAAACAAAAAAATGAGAAGTACATTATTGTAGATGACATTCATCCATGTGACATCATTCATCCATGTAAATGAAAAATATTTGAATTGTCCTTTAGACTCATGCACAAACCATCAACTAATGCAAAATAAAGTTTGTTCAATGATATCCTTTTTACTAAACTTACGAAAATTTATTGTTTTATCGTCCATGTTCCAAGATTTTGGCATTAAGAGGAAAACCCCACATTTGCAACTATTTATTCAACTCATTTTCAATTACAATTTGTAGTTGGAAACATCTAACTTAATTGGAGAATATTTGTTGTAATTAAAATATATTATTTTGCAATTAAAAACCACCAAAATTGACAAGCACAAATTGAAAATGACATTTCAATTGCAAACATCAATCACATGCCAACACCAAAACAATAGCCATTTTAAACCATTTTGATTGCAAGTGACATCAACATTATAATTAATGGTTGCTTTCAACTACAACCATTACTTGATGAATTTCACTAGTTGACATTGCATGACATCATCAAATTTTAATATGCAAGTTTGAATATGTTGCAATTAAATTAGGTACAAGGTTTAGTTAATACTTCAATGAATGTGATGCATCCACATCCATAGGCTATGTTGCATGACACCTAAGTTAGGCCACATAAACATAGGTGTAAGTTATGCCACATGGTTTCTAAACATAGGCCACAAGTAGGTTAAGTTAAACCATGTGGTATTTAAACATAAGTCACTTAGATTAGGTTAGGCCACACAACACCTAGGTTAAGCTCAAACAGATTCCACTTAGGTTAGATTATGTGGCACGTAAGATAGGTTAGACCTTAATAACATGTGTGGCTTTAATCTAGGTTTAAACCTACACCATGCGGAACCTAGGTTATGCCACTTGCCATTTAAAACTAAATTTAGACTTAGGCCACATGGCATTTAGTTTAAAAAATCCTATTTCATTTTGGGTTAACCTTTGAAGTTTTTTCTTTTTTAATTGATTTGTTTGAAATGGTTATTCCATTTTCATTTTTAAAAATGTTTTCCAACATTTTTAGTGCACTTCATTATATAACTTTAAAATTTGAAATGGAAGACAAACAATATGGAATAAACATTTTAATTGTAACATAATTATAGTCTAATTATAATCCAATTATAACTTAGTCATAAGTACTACCTATTAGATATACATTAATCCAAAAGTGGGGTACAATTCACTAACATAAATATTTATTTATTGTAATTATTGTAATTACTGTAAATCAATTGAAATAATTCATTACAGTAAATAAATATTTTTATGTTGTGATTTTAAATACCCTACATTATTGTACCCTAAATTATTATAAATTATTGTACCGTAAGTTATTTTAAATTATTTTACCCTATATCATTTCAATTATTATTGGTTTCCACATTAAGTTATTCCAACATAAGCTATTTTTGGCTATTATAAAATATTCCACCATAAGTTATTCTAAATTATTATAGGTTATTATTCCCAAAACTATTTAAAGTTATGTACATTAAATTGTTTTTGGTTTTTTAAAGTTATTCCCCCTTCTATCATTCTATGTTATTTCACCCTAGAAAAAATATAGGTTGTTCTCGATTATTTTAAGCTATTCCATTTTAGGTTATTCTCATTTATATTAAGTTACTCTACTTTAGGTTATTATAGGTTACCCAAGGCTATAATTATATGTTATTCTATGTGATTTTACCTTAGGTTATTATAGGTTACATTTCAAAATAGTCTATGATAGAATAATCTAAAATAACTTCAAGTGGAATAACCTAAAATAATTTAAAATAGCTTAAGGTATAATAACCTAAAATAACATAAGATGGATTTTTAAAAATAAAGTATAATAACTTAATATAAAATGAACTAAAATAATGAAAAATAACCTAGGTTAAACTAACATTAAATAGTTTAAAGTGGATTAACAAAAAAAATCCACTATGAAAAAAAGGATCTTTTGCAACTAGCCTTGCAACTTAGTTTTTGAATTGTAATGACCATTTGCAACTCACAATATTTCTATGTTTTGAATGCTACAAGATAAGTTGCATGAATTACAAAAGTTACAACTCATTGTATATACAATGCAATTTATTACAATAAAATTATAAATTTCAAAACAATTCATTTTCAAACTAATTAAATGCATTAAGTATAGTTAAAATTTAATAGTCAAATTATTGAAACAATAATTTTTTTAATAAAATCTTACATATGAATTTATATCTTTATAAAATTATAATTTGTTACATAATAGTCACAACATAGCTGAACAATAGTAGTTTAATGCCCTTACTAGTTGTATTAATGGACATCATAATTGAAAACTAGTTGCCAATGTATCCCATAATGGAAGGTGAAAATGTAGACACATGGCATGATCACATGTATGTACATTGTACACTAGTTATAACATAGTTATTGCGTTAGTGACATGTTTATAATAGTTCTAAAATAATTGCCACATGTAAATATAATATAACTCTTCAAAAAATCAAACATGGTTAACTATAAATGTATGTACAATGCATACAAATTACCATATAGAAAACCCATTTTTAAGTCATTTGCAACTATAATATAAATAACTATTTTTTTGATATGGTAATTTATTTAATCAAACCTTGTATTTCTAGGGGATAATTGCATAATAGTTGTATATGAATTATTTTTTGAGCTTTAGTTGTAAAGTAGTGTGATTTTGGTGGACGCAAATTCTCATAATGAACTAAGGTGGAATAACCTATAATAACCAAGAAAAATATAGGGTCAAATAGTTTTAAATAATTTAAGGTGAAATAACCTAAAATAAATTAAATTGGATTAATTTTAAATAATTAAAATTAGTATAAAATAATTTAAGGTGGAATAACTTTAAATACCTAAAAATAGCTGAGGGTGGAATAATTTAGAATAACTTAAAATAACCAAGGGTGAAATAATTGAGAATAACTTAAGGTATAATAACCTAAGGTGGAATAACCAAAATAGTTCGAAGCAAATAATTTGGAACAATACATAACAACCTAAAGTAGAATAAACTATAATAACCTAGGAGTAGGTTAAAATTTTAACATGTAATAGCTTAGGAATAATTTATTTTAATGTGCATAAACCTAAGAATAGCTTAAAATTGATTAATTGTTAGTGGATTGACTACCATTGAATTTGATTAGTTATTATTGAATCAACTATTAATGAATTCATGTAGCTATTAGTGAATTCATTTGTCTATAACAACTAGTCTTTGTTCATTAAACAATTAACCACTTTCACCACAATAAGTTTGTCCAAGTTCATCCAAAATTTGGTGAAATACATAATGAATTAAGACACATGTTAATGTAGTGCTACTACTAATTATGTAATTAATTACTTAACGAACTACCTAGCTTAACCTATTAACTAACATAGCTTATGTGACACTTAGGCTAAACGCACTAATGTGCAAAACACAACCAAAATAATAATAATGTTTATACTTTTTGTGATTCAAAAGATTTATTCACTTACAAATAGTAGGAATCCAAGCCCAAAACTTGAAATGAAATATGCACAAAACCATCTGCCACAATGGAACTCACATAAAAATATATAAAAGAAATTACAAATTTGTGTGAACTTTGGAATTTTTAACCGCCAAAAGTGATTTGATGACATACGACTTGGGATTATATTAATGTTAGGCAAATATCCGGAAAATATGGATATCAGCTTGGATATCAAAAATGACATTTGGTGGGTATCACTAGGGGTGATATATGAGATGATATCCGGGTGCAAAATATCAAAAATGTTGATATTTGGCTTGCATATTAAATCTAAGATTAAATATCAAAGATGCTAATATTTGACATGGATATCAAATCCAAAGTTGGATATCAAGGTTAATTGTTAGTAAATACGTTATGTTACTAATGAGGTTAGGTTTGTAGGCTCACATTTAACTTTGTTTTTTAAAAATTTTCCTGATGTAACTAAGGTGACGAAAAATATTTAAACAATCTTAAACAATTTTGGGGACACATTTTTAGAGGTATTTAAAAAGTTGTAGTCAATAATAATAATAATTTATTATTGTGGGTATTTTTTTAAAAAATAAATTTATGATTTTTTTGCAAATATTTTTTAGAAAAAAATATTTGTGACAAAAATATTCCCTTTCAAAAAAAGACGTTTCCTTTTGGAGATTTTTTGCCCCAAATTTTTTTTGGCAACTAATTGAAGTGGTGGGCAAATTTTTGAATTTTTGATATCCAAATTTGCTAATTTTCAATTAATAAATAAAGGATGGATATTCGAAAACACTAATACCTTAAGTTGGATTGAAAAAAATGAAAATATAATACCCAATCATGATATCTAAATTTTAAATAATAATAATAATAAATGTAATATATTTATTCATTACATTAAAAAAATTATTATTTGGAAGATATTTCAATTTTTTTTTTTGGGATCGATGTGTATTCACCCACAAAACCATGATGAATCCTTCCCACTTTAAAATTTTTTTTTATCAAAAACCAAAACTTGGGATTTGTAAACTAAAAGTTGGTTTTTATTCACCACCTAATAATTGGTATCTCACATGAAAAACATCTGCACAAGCAAAAGTTGTAGGAATTTCTATTTTCTTCCTTTTAGGACCATTGTGAAGTTTTGTGTTCATCTTGGAATTTGTCTCTTCATTTTAATTCAAAATGGTGGGTGTTGCATTTATCTTTATCTTTTCCTATGGATGATGGTGGAGGTTCCTTTTGTGAAAGGAAAAGATGATATTCTCAAGGTGCATGTTGGCAACAAGAAGTTTACTAATAGTTTTTTGTTGAAGATCATTGGTATGTGCACTCCCAACTTTTTAGGAACTAATATTGTAGACCTTTTCAATGAAACAATATTTTTACTAATAGGAAGGGAAATAACATAATAATTTTCAAGGATTTTGATGACTCCATTGACCAAATTGTGGTTGATATGGACAAATAGGTGGAAAATCATTAATTATGGAAATAGAAAGTACTATTGACATGTGAAACACAAGGTATTGCCAACAGAAGACAAAATTAAAGACGTGGCATCAAATATTCTCTCCTTTATGGTGTTCATTCTTTCTTATTTTTTGGGTAAAACTTTAATTAGGTAAGTTGTATAAGTCCATCTTGTTGAAGTGTTGTAGATGTCCCATCTATGGCCATTTATTGATATGATATGTATATCATTTTTCATAATCTTTTTTCAATTTTTGTTTATGATATTGGAAAGTTCAATAGAACATATACTTTAATTCAATTTGTTTCCCTTAAAAATTCCACTTGGTTGTTGTAGATGTCCATCAAATAAATCTTCCATGAATGTTTAAAAGGTTTTTAACAATGCAATGGCATTGGAAAAGAGACATGAGGTTTCTTTCAAACAAATCTTCAACTAAACTCTAACCTTTAACACCCTCTCCTATAGAAAAACGTACATTGAAACATGCAAATATGAATTCAGCAAGTAAGAGGTCATATGTGGCTTGCAAGATTCACAACATTTTTAGTTGTAATAATGTTTAGAAATGTCAAGTTACAAATTGATCTCTACTAGCTTTTTGGTGGTCTTGCATCACACTGGCCAAGCCATGTCATGGACCTTTCATGTTTTATAATCAATTACCACATTGCACATATTTATGACAACTTTATGCACATATGTTTAGCTTTGTTGCATAGTAATGTACAAGTTATTTTAAAGTTATTTTGCCCTTCATATAATCATTTATGGTGTATTGTTCATCAACATAATGGTATGAGATGCTATAGAAAAAAAGTTGCAATTAGGACATAGAAAAAGTCTTCCAAATTTGCTCATGGTGGTGGTGTACTTTTTAATTAGGTAGCATGAACAATAAATGAAAATTTGTCTTTGAATGGTAATGTTCAAATATCATACCTTGAAATGGTATGGTATTATTTGTTCTTATTTTTTTTGTCCTAGCTTCATGAACTTGTAAATGTCTTACTAAGATTACATTTTAGGCAAATAGTATTTTCATATGTTCAACAAATTATGGTTTTAAAAAATCCAATATTGTTCATGGCTTTTGTATTAAGGTCTTGGATGCTTGTTCACACGTAAACAAGTTAAAAGAAATGAAGCCTAACTTCACAAACTTGTTATTATTTAAATGAGGATACTTTTGACTTTTTGATTAACTATGTATATTGAGTGCCTAAACAACATCATAATTGAACTTTTTCCTTGCTTTTGAAAATGTGACAAAAACTCAAGATGCCAATTTTTTATAATAGTTTGCATGAAATTATCGGTAGATAATTATTTGCTTATGTACACCCAATGTTGGGTGTTAATGAAATCATTGGGTAGTCATGGTAATTCATCGTTATTATTTGTGATGAAGGTGATTGTTAGACACATTTTGTGAGTAACTACTTAGAACAAGAAAGGTCTGTAAGCAAGCATGGACATATTTGGCATTTCAATTTTGAAGCAATTCAAAGAATAAGGGCGAACACATGAATATAAGCAATTTACCATTGCAAATTTGAAACTTATTGAATTTGAGTTGAATTACAAAAAGAAAAGCACAAAAAACATTAGTAGTTTTTCTTATCTTGAATAAACTTGCAACAAAAAAACCTAAAAATAAGAATACATCAACATATAATGAAATGAAAGCAAAACATTAATAACTCCTTTTGAATTTGAGATTTTGTCAATGTAAAAACCCCAAAAACATCATTAATTGCTTCTTGATCTTGAGCAAACTTGCAACAAAAAATAAAAAAAGAATAGGAATACTTTGACATAAAATGAATTGGAAGTATAAAGCATAATACCTTTTCTTTTTTTGCCACAAAAATTGCAACAAACCCACAAATCTCCAATGATATGAGGTCTAGTTCAAGTCTTTGGAAATATAAGTCAAAAGATGGCAATGAACCTTGTTTTGCATTTCAATGCCTCCAAACATAAACATAAATTCACATTGAAAATTTGTAAAAAAAAAACCCGAAGACATTAATACAATGAAAAAACATTGATTGCAATTATTAAAAATAATTGACACATATGTACGTAGTCATATTTTTTATGTTACATGTTTTTTACCACAACATATACAACACAATCCATTGATCAAATAGTTAGGCCAACAAGGAAGAAAAATGGAAGAAGGTGGTTGTCAACTAGAATTTCGGTAGTTTGGAAATTCATGACAAAAAGCCATGGCGACCCAAATGGGAACAAATTGAACTCCTAGTTTTGTTCATGGCCAAACAAAAAAAACACCTTGCAAATTTGGACAAGGTAGATGGTAGAAACTAATTCAAGACAACAATGATTAAGTCCATGAACAAATTGCCTCATTAGTCATGAAAATAGGTTGTTCCACACACATGAGGAACGAAATGACTTGTAAAAACAAAAAAAATGATTACAATGTTAGGACAAGGCACAATGTATACTATTGGAATGTATTTGTTCAAGAAAGAATTGGACATGGCCTTCCATGAAAATTTGGAAATATTTTATACAATGTGGTTCAAGAATTTCTCAATACCATACTCATTTTCTAGCCACCATGCATGATAGATTGGATGGATGGTGGAAATGATATCTTCAATCAAGCTAGTAATTTGCAAGACCCCATCAACCTTGATGACTCACCACCCATTTCACCCCCTCCCAAGATGTAATCAAATTTTTAGATTTTCAATGTGTTTGAAGGTGGTACCAATCATGGAATTATTAACATTGATGAAACATGGATGTAGTTTGACCAACCTATAATTACACCCTTGCCAATGCATGTCAAGAGCTACACCAATACGATTGTTCTTTTGCAAACACCGACAACTAACCCAAACCCAAGCTTCAATTTTTTTCAAATGCCACCATAATTGTTCCATTACAAACCTAAGGTCAAATCCTTCAACCTCAACCTCTATTATCAAAACAAGATGCAACAAAACAACATGATATAAATTAGTAAGGAATACATGAATGAAAAGGAATTATTCTTTAGTTCATAAGACAATGGCTAAAATGATAGAAAGGAGGATTAGATTACCTATAAAATGAATTGATTACATACATGTTAATAATTTGCTTATGGAGGAGAATTGAGCTTGCATATAGGAACTTTTGCTTGAAAAACAACTAGAGTATTTCAAAACACAAGACAAATATATTAATTGAAACCAAGAAAATATGGTAACAATTATTATTAATTTGGTTGAAGTCATGAATATGGTGTTTTTGAAACTACACAAAACAACAACAATAGTAACAACACAATAGATGCTCCTAAAAACAACATGGTCAATGATAAATGATTTTCATATTGATTTTTTTTCATTGATAAAAAATGAATAGGGTTTTAAATGATTTTTTCAAATTGAAATTGATTATTGATTTTTTTGGACAAATAATGCATAGATTCTTTAAGGACATTTGTAAATTGAAGGTTTAAGAATGTGAACTCTTAAAATAAATGTTTTTATCTACCAAGGTAATAAGTTAATTGCCTTTTCTAGACCTTTGTAAACCTCTCTTGCCCCTCAATTTGTTGTTGGGCATCTAGATCATCCTACGCATGGTCAATTCTTGAAGTCTAAAGTTATGAAATAAATGATTGCTTCATATGTTTTTTATTCAATGATGTGTAACAATCATTTAATGTTAGCTTCATCTTCATTCCATAGTAAATTATGAAACATACAACAATAGGTAAAAACATTCGGGATAAACGTCGAAGGAAAATTGGAAAAAAAAAACTACCATTGGTAATTAATTATATTATAGTTGCAAAGGACATTTGTAACTAAAAACTACCTAGGTACATTAAATAAGTTGCATAAAACATTAGTTGTAAGTGTGGATGAAATCAATAGTCAATCAATATTTCACCATTCGTATATTATTGTATGTCATCCATATATATCATTAAAATCATCAACTTACATAATGACACATGCTAAATGAAAAATGTTTATAAACTTTTGTTTTACAAATAAATAATGGATATTTTTCATCTATTATAATTTTAGATAATGACACATGCATAATACAAATATGCAATGTGGCATTTTTTGAAACTTTGGCAAAAATAAATTAAAATCAATATTTATGTAGGTAGGTCATAATAGGTAAGTAAGTAGGTATGTACATATGTGCATCATAGTACATACATGGGTAGGTAAGTTAAACTAGGGAAGTATGTAGGTAGGTTGAATTAAATAAGTAAATAGGTCGGTGAAACTGAGTAGGTTAATAGGTAGCTGATGTAGGTACCTCCTTAAACTACCTAGTAATTAAAACTAGGTAGGTAAGTAGTTTAGGGAGGTAGGTAAATTAGGGGGTTGCTAAGTAAATATTTAATTAAAAAAAAAAACTTTTAGAGTTAACTTTTTAAAATTGGTTCATCCAAAATGGCACGTGTTTTTTATATGAAAAATGTAGTACAAAAGCCTTTTTGTTATATAATTTTCAAGATGGAAGTGGAGGACAAAACACATGGGATAACATTTGAATTTTCAATTTAGTTGCAAACTAGGTTGTAATTACAAAGTTTATCTCATATCTTTTGTATATATATATTTCTTAAATTATATAATTAAGTAGATAAGTAAACGATTAATTATTTAACTAATTAAATTATTAATTATTTTAAAATAAAAATTACTAAAATATTAATTAAATACCCAACTTATTAATTATAATATTTAATTAATATATAAGTAATAACTAACTAAAAAATATTAATATTAATCAATAATTCACAAATGAATAAATGAATGATTAATAGTTCATATAAAAATAAATAATTTTTAAATTATTTATTAATTATTAAATATGAATACAAATGATTAACTATTATTTATCAACTAATAATTAGGTAAGTAGGTAGGCAACCTAGGTTAGATAAAAAAAAACATATGTAGAGTGGTAGGTAGTTTAGGCTAAGTAAATAGATGGACATATGTAAGTTGGTAATTAATTTTCTTAAATACAAACTACATACAATTTTATAAATACATTCATGGAAACATACCCCCATTATACCCCTAATAGAACTTAGCAAAAGTATGTATACTTTTCAAAATTTTATTAATACACATATGTATATAAAAAAGGGCTATGTTGACACCTTAGTGGTGCGATTAAGCTTGGTTCCATTTGTAATTATAGGGACATATGGGCATGATCATGGATGAAAATAATCTTTAAATGTAAGATGAAAAAATGATTAATTTGTAGATGTAGTTTTTAAAAAATTGCAAAAATGGTCAATGGTGCTGCAAAGACGATTAAAGCTAGTTGCAAATGATAATTAATTACACATAATTGCAAATGCATTGGTTGCATTTTGAAGGATTTTGTCTAGTGAAAAGTAACATTCAAATTAGATTTGTGTAAAAGTTTTTAAAATGTTTTAAAAGATGTTAACTAAAATTTCAATTATAGAATGACCTCCTTATGTTTTCTATTGTACAGAAGTTCTATGATGGTGTGGGTTCCTTCTTCCTTATATGACTTCATGATCTAGTTTATGAGGGGATAACTTTTGTCACCAAGAAAGTAAAATGGGATGTCATATTAAAAACCTTTATTGATAACAAACAAATCACAATGTTGAACATGTTTATATAACCCAATTTTTTTCAAGACTCTTGAATCATTAACACTACATGACAATTTTATTAAAACATCACCAAATATTTTCTTACAATCTACCATAGCTTGAACACTTATAAAATATTTTCATGTTTTGAAATAAAAGTAGTATTATGGAAAATAGGAAGGTTTGGAGATGAAGATATGGGTGCCATGGATGGCACCTTGAACCGAAAGCAAACCACACCATACCTTCAAATCTTTCATAATATATTTCATTTCAACTATTTTAAGTCAAGTTATTAATTTTCTAAAATATTGTTCTCTATAGGAACAAATTCATGCAACACCACATAAAATAATGGACTTCCTTATTGCAAATAATTCATTATAAATAAGGAAATTAACACCATGTGCCAATTTGTAGATAGAACAAGCTTTTGTTTCAACTAGAATGGTATTTCAATATTTGGTATTTTGTTTTGAAATAGTAGGCTTCAAATTTTCAATGATCTTAAAAAGGTTGACTTGGACATTCTAAAATTCTCCACCCATTGATCATTTTAAAATTTAGTAAATAGAATTCTAGAAAATCAATTGTGCTTTTCAATTTCACCTAATCACCGAAATCATAGGAAAAAGCATGAAGCATAGTAGAAGACTAAAAATCATGCATAGTAGCCATAGAAGGGAGAATCAACATGTTCCTTTGGGCAATAGTTGGATTCACAAAACAAGAATTGACATTCAAAAAAAGAGGTTGAGAAGGGGAATTAAATATTTGATCAACAATATGAAGCAACAACATGCATCCCATTATGAGGATGACTTTGTTTCTTGCTTCATCCATAGATTGCAAAATTGAGGGAAAAAAAAACAAAAAATATAAAATGAAAAGAAGCTTAAGATAGGTTGTTGGTAGCAAGTTGGAGGAACCTTCAATAACAACTCCAAAATTCTAGAATGCAAAATAGAAATTTTAGTTTTAAATTGAAAATAAAAAAAAGTTGAAAAAAAGGTGTAGAAAGCTTCTATGTAAGAAGAATGTCAAAGGTGAAACAAGATGAAGCACGCACCAACCTCTTCTCTAGTCATTGATTTAAAAACAACATAGAGGTAATGTTTGTGCAAATGTTTCACAAACAACAAAATGCAAATAAATTTTTTAGCTTAAAGTTGAAAATAAAGAAAGTTGAAAAAAGGTGCAAAAATATTTTCTGTAGGAAGAATGTTGAAAGTGAAACAAGATGAAAAACACAACAACCCCCTTTTTGGTCGTTGACTTGAAAACAACATAGAAATGATGTTTGCACAAATGTCTTGCAAACAACAAAATGCAAAACAATTTTTTTAACTTCAAGTTGAAAACAAACAAAGTTGAAACAATGCAAAAGATTTTTTTTTATGAAGAATGTCAACGGTTGGAGAGAGAAGCATGTGATAACCCTCTTTCATCACCAACTTAAAAAACAATAGAGAAACAATGTTCACCCAAAAGAGCCACAAACCAATGTCAAAGCAATGTCTAAAAATTGGAACAATGTCAATGTCATGAAATGTATCAAGAATTGTAGCCAAAGCACATTGAAAAGGAAGACAAAAAGATGATGTTGGAAACGAATGTCAAAAGAATAATGATAGTAGAACACATTGATGAGGAAGAAGATGAGAAAACAATAGAGAAATCCGTAAATTCACCCTGTCTTTGGGCCTCCTTTCACCCGCTCATCCCTTTTTCAGTGATATCCGTGAAGTAAGGAATTTTTTTTATTAAAGCTCAGTATGAAATGTTGAAACTCAGCATTTAATGCACAAGGTTCAAGAGGAATTATAGTAGCTGTACAGGTAGGAGCGGTGAAAATATATATGTGTAGTAGCACTAGTGGAGACACTCAGGAAAAAAGAAAGACAGGGTGAAACTCTGAAAAGCATCAAAATTGATTTCACCCTTTCTTTCTTTCTAATGTACTTTTTTTGCAGGTTTTTTTGTTTTTTTTGCTTGTCTCGGCCGTTGTTTTTCTCTCGACTCGACTTGTGGAGCTGCTGCTGCTGCTTCTTTTGACGAAACTTCGGAAGGTTTTGCTTGCTCTACGAGTTGTCTTTCCATCACGGCATTGAGTCTGAGGTAACTCTAAAATCTTTTGATTCTTTTTTCTTTTTTGTTTCGTTTTCCTCCTCCAACTAGTCTTTCCAAGCGCTGAATTGAGTGCGTGTGAGTGTGTGTGTATTTGGTATGTTGTTTTGCATCTGAGGTTTGTGGTGAAATGCAGCAGCAGCAGCAGCATTAGACTGAATGTCTCTAAGAAGACAGTCCTGTGGTTCTTCAGTACTGTGCTTTAAGCTATATCTTGGTGATAAGCCCTCTTCTGCTTTTACCGTATGGCCTAGCTAGTCAGCGACATTGTTGTGGGGATATCTAGTTCCGGCAGGAGAGAAAACGGGTTTATGAACCGGAATGCAGCAACGGTTTTTTGGATACTTTCTTTTTTTGAAGATCTCGCTTGTGCTCGTGAGAAAAGCGGGGGTATTCGTCGAAGTCTGACTTCTATACAATAATACTAGTTCTTGTAAAACTATTACAAGCTTTGTGTGCTCCTCCCCCCCCCTGCTTTTGTCGTTTTTCCTTTGTTCTGTAACCCCTTTCTCACTGTAAGGAGTGGGGTGTGGGATGGTCCAGATGTCCATTGTCCAGGATTCTGAGAACCTCACAGGAGGAAGAAGAGTTTGTGAAGACTGTGAAGAAGCAGCACGAGAGTTGCTGTGGTGCGAGAATTGCAGAATTTCTCTGTGTTTTGAGTGTGATAGCCATTGCCATCATGCCAAAAGTTCACAGGGTTCACATCTGCGAGTCCTGTTGCCTTCTGCTTGCACACTGTCCTCATTGCCCTTGATATCGGCTCATACCAAACCTGGCACTAATGTGCTGTCAGAAGCAAGCAATCCAGCGAAAGCATGGAGGAATTCCAGTAATGGTATCTCTGCAGATGTCAGAGAGCTCCATGGCAGCAGGAGTGATGCCTTTGATTCCTTACCACCAGCTTTCTGTCTGAAGGAGAAACGGAAAAGAAAGAAGAAAAGAGGTAAGGATGATGTTGCCCTTTCCTGTGCCACAGAAACTGCAGCAAACAACTTCGAACTCAAAAAGCCTCAGCAAGAACCAGGGGCTGGAGAGACACTCTCTAGCAATCCTGTGTCCTCATTGACAGGGTCAACTCTAAATATAAGAGTCAGCAGGGAGTCTAAGCTTTTGGAGCATGGTGAAGACTCAATGCATGAGTCAGACACTTCAGATCTTTCATTTTGCAGTTCTTCACAGAGCAGGAGCCCCACTTTGTCCTTTGCCAGATCTGTGATTGTAAGTACTTGCATCTTCCCTTATACCCAGAAGTCAAATCTTCCTTTTCCCTTACTATTTGTTGCACTTCTGTTTGCACATCATATCAATTTGGGTGCTATTTACTTCATTGCTATCTCTACACTGTGCCCTTGTCATTGTTGCATGGTAGCTCATCACTGCTGTTGATGATGAAAGTGATGGTCTGACACTTTGTACGTGAGACTCATAAGCTTATGATCCTATACATTATCATCTTACCTTCAAAGTGTTATTGTGGAGTTCTCTTCTGCAATGCCACAGATATGTGTGCCCTGGTGTCTCTCTTTGCAGGACCACTGTGACCGGTGTCCTTTGTGAGATGATGTTTTAGGATCAGAGGACAATTGACGAATGGATACAATATGGATGCAGCCTACATTGGAGCTTCTTAAATCAGCTCTGCGAGGAGGGCATCAAGGGAGTGGTCTCGGACCACGCCCAAAACTTCATGTGAACTGGCATCCAGATGTTTATGATCCTATCTGTAGCACATTCTCACACACCTTAGGAGGCAATCAGCAGACACCTGTCTTTCTGTCACGTCGCAATTACCAGAAACACCTCCGCCATAAGAACAAAGGCCAGTCCAACTCACAGGCATCGGGAAAGAAACAGGGATCCAATGCCAAGGCTAAAAAGCCTGGTGGAAGTCCAAATGCAAGGTCAGTTCTCAATTGGGTTTACCAGATTACATTCTCTGTGGCAGGCTGGTTTGTTATGACAGTTTTGTCCTCTTGTTGAGTAATGTCATTTTCCGGGTCCTCTTGTCATTGGTATGTTGCATTCTGTGAAGAAGGCAGCATGGAGAATCTAGAGGTAGGCCTGATAATTGATGAGACCTATAGCATGTTCTAGAACTGAAAATTCTCTGCTTATGAAGGTACATGGTATGAAACTGCTGGCCTTGAATGCTTGAGGGATAGACATGGGTCTCAAGTTGGAGATTTGTGCATGTTTTGTGCAGATCCCATGCTTCTCCAGTCTCTCATCAATTAGCTGAAACACTTGGCTGTTTTGAAGCCCAGAAAAAAAAGGGGCCTCTATCTTGTCTTCATGACAGTCTGTTGAGTGATGATGTGCCTCACCATTGTACAGAGATTGTGACAGATTTACCTACAGATGTTTCTGTAACTATTCAATCTGAAGTAGCTGCCTGCCTGCCTGAAGTGACTTTGTTGGAGAAGTGTATTGGTAACCCAAGTAATGGAGGCAGCCATGGCAAGCTTGTCCATAAAGATGCTATTTCAGAAAAACCATCTGACACAAGTGTTCAAGAATACTCACCAACTTGTTTGGCAGAGATAGACACAGTCACACCAAAAGGGCTGCCTTTGGATACCCTTTCATCCAAAGGGCCTGCGATTGGTTTTAGAAGTGCCAATTCACCATTTGTAAATACTGAGCTCAGTGATGGAGGCAATGGTGTTGTTGAAGAGGTCATGCCAAACACAGGGAACAATGGATTGGTCATTCCACACCAGTCTCATGTTGCAAATGACATGGTTGTGCTGATGAAGGAGTTGATTGTGGATCAATCTGAGATTGATGAATCCATGGCAGCAGGGTTCCCAGAGTGTTGTCACAGAGCTGTGGGCTGCATGATTCATGCTGCCAAATTGGCTGCCCAGGTGATCTTCCACCTGTCTTGACAAAGTACCAAGTTTGAGCCAGTACATAGTTGTTGAATATGTGAGTGTTAACTTAGTAGAGTTTAGCAACTATTGGTGTAATTCTCTGGATTGCCTACTGCAGGGGGAGCCTTTGGGTGCTATGGTGAAATATGAAGCAGCTGCATGCCTTTTCCGGTATGCCAACTTGTGTGGTGCACATATTTGTTACTATTAGCACTTGGGTGGCTTTAAGTGTTCTGTGGAAGTTTATTTGAGCTTCAACTCTCAGCAATGTTTGTGCATGAATTTCTTCTATATATTGAACCCTATCATATAAATTTTGACCTTTCTGCCCTCTAGCAGCAGCGGCAGCAGCAGCTTTGAGTCTCAATCATGAGATCTCAATTTAGAGGATCTCAATGTAATGCCAATTTTGTTGTGTTGGTACACTTTGAGGCACCTCATCAATTTTTTCTGTTTGTCTCACAGAGAGGCAGAGAGGACTGCCCTGAAGGATGCTGCTCATGAATCTGCGGAAGTAGACAAGCAAGCAGTTCAAGGTCAAGTGGCAGCATGGATTTCTGTTGCAGCTCTCTGTTCTCAAACTGGGAATGCTTGTTGGGCTGAGAATTGCCACCTTCAGCTGCTTTGTTTATGGCAGTCCAGTGTGCTCAAGCTTGATGCTGGGAAATGCCTTCTGGGGGCTGGGAAGTGCCAAGTGATTCAGGGAGAGAGGAGCAGGGCTTATGCTCTTTTCTCAGCAGCTACATTGCTATTTTGAAGGTGGGTGGGGTTCAATGGACAGTGTGTTTTCTGCTCAATGTTTTTGGACCAAGTTCCACAGGGGAGGAAAGGCGATGAGATGAGAGAGTTCTCTTGAAAAGACTGACTGCTTGTGGGTATTGGATTTGGCTAGCAAAGATCTAGGGCTTTCATGTCAGACTGCACTTGCTGTACCCTTTGTCCATTAGCCCTGTGCCCAGTTTTGGCAGAATAACAGGAGTTTCAAGCAGAGCAATGCTTCATAGTAAGGTAACAGAAAGGTGGTACAATGGTTGTGATATTAGCAGATTTCTCTGGGAAGTTCTTCATATGCAACCATTCATTTGTTGTGTGAGAGATTACAATTGTTCATTGCTAGCCCTTCTGGCTCAGACTTTAGACTTGCAACTATGGCATTCTATGCTCCTTTTATTCAAAGGTCAAGAACCAGCCTTCGCATTAATGTCATTCTGCTGCTGCATGTAGTGAGGCCTGCTAGTCCTCAAGTCCTTCCCCTCATCAATGACCTTATTTGAAAAGTAGTTCAAGGAAGTAGTTAAACTTTGCATGCTATACAGTTCACCCAAGCATTTTTGCTTCATCCTGTGATCTTTAGCTAAAGCATGTATGTGCAATTCACTGTGCAGTCACATAGAACAATTGGACATACTCTTTCCCAAGTACTGAGGCTGGTGACTGATTAGAGTTGCCTCCATCACACAGGATGTAGAATTCTTGTCATACAGTATATGAAGACGATCTTTCTTTCTTTTTGTTCATTTTTCTTTAGTTTCAGAACCAGTTCATATGTACGTGTGTCATCCTAGTCACACTTAGGAAATCTCAATTTCAAGATAGGAAAGAATACATGGAACTTTTTATACAATTGTTTGCCAAAGGTCTTGAGCAGACAATTGCATACTTATCTACACCAACTATTAAAAGCTGAAGAAAAGTCAGTGGAAGGAATGGCAGCTAGTTTCTTATGATGTTGATATTCAGATACTTTTTTACTGTCACTCATACAAGGTTATGACTACTCATTCATGTTGATTTGTTTGTTTCTGCCAGAACTGACACAAGAATTGTTAGGTACCTTGCATGCTTTTGTGGAGTACTCTCTGCAATAATATATTATGTACAGAAACACATGTTTGCTTACTGTTTAGATAGTAGATTCACCTGCCTTCAACCAAATAAACTAAAGAGAGGGGCAGGGGGAATGTTTTGAGTTGTATGCATCTTGGGTTGTTTGTGAAGTTTATGAATTTCATGGCTTTGCGTGTGTGCAGACTGTGAAGCAGAGAGGGAGCAGATTGCAGACAAGGAGTTGAACTGCGGAGCTGCTAATGATGAGCTCAAAGAGCTTGTAGTGAAGGCTAGTCAGCTAGCTGGGGCTGTGGCTTTAGACAGTCACAATGTGGATGCAGGGAAGAAACTGCTTCTGGGAGCCCTTGTTGCAGCTTGTGAGCTACAATCTAAAGCTGAAGAGGCTCATTGTCTCAGGTGGGTGGGTTTGAATGACTTGTTCTTGCAAAATATGTCCTTGTGTAATGACCCATCATTCATGCCGTCAAAAGGAAGGAGACTTGGTTTGGCAAATTGTTGTTGCTGTTGCACATGCTCATGTGGTAGAACTTGTTTTGAAGAGTCCATCAATATTCTGTAGTTCAGGGGATGTCTCATGTGCTATGCTCTTTTTGCCATTCTAGGCTCCTTGCAAATCTGCAGGAGGGAGAGCAGTATTTGAAAAGCTTGCAAGCAGCTGTAGATGGTTTCAGTGCATGTGACCTACCCTATGCGCATGCTGAGGCACTTTTTTCTGTTGCTGCCCTCAAGGTTTTTCTCTTGCTTACACTCCCTCTCTTTACATGTCCGGGTCATGTTCTTAAATGTAGGTTTTTGTGTATAGATGATTTTTTCTTTCTCTGGGCACCACCATTCTACACTTCAGCAGTAGTATAGAAGTTGCATTCAGATGACATCCTCCTTGTGCTCCATTACAATCTCCTCATATGTACTGCAGACTTGACTTAAATCATAAGTATGGAGAGATTCTCAGTACTTATGATGAAGATCTTATATGTGCTGCAGATCACCTTGCATTCGAGTGCTCTGTGGGAGAATCAGTCCATGTCAGGATCACAGGGGGCTGTGAAACGACTGGATTATTTGGAATCTGCAAAGCATGACCTTCAGGCTGCAGCCTTTCTACTTGAGGGAAAATGTGACCTTCCAAAGATCAGCTCCCATTGCAGGCCTTCTGGATCTAAGTCTCAAGATGGTTTGAAGCATTTGGTTTTTGAATTCCCCTATGGTCATGAACAGGCAGGAGAAAATCAAAGTTTCTCCTATGTGGAACTATGTGGAGATCAATGTGGGCCCTGTGGGAACACATCAATATATTTGGAACTGCTGGGTAGGATCCATGGAGCCTGTGCCAAGGTGTGTGTCCTGCTTGATGAGAAAATCGAAGCTGAGACTTATCTTGGTCTTGCTCTGAAGAACAAGGAGTGGGTGAGAAGATGTAAAAGTGATGCAAGCTGTGCCAAAGCACTGCTTGAACGCCTACATTGGCAAGGTTCAGGGACTTGCCGAAAGTCCTGGCAGGTCTTGGAAGGTTCTTTGATTGGCATGTAACATATATCAGCTGTAATCAGTATGTGAAGATGGTCACCTTTTGTACTTTTCTGCTTTGGTTCAGGGGTAGTTTCAAATAAATTTTTCTGGTTGGGGGGGGGGTGGACTTCTTTCCAAGTCCAACAATGTACTTTCCATGGGTTTTATTTATCTTGATCTGGAAATTTTGCATGCATGTATACCTGCTAGATGTCATTCTTCATGACTTTAGTTTTGCATTGCTGTTATCTTTCAATTTGTATTCTGTCATTTTATGGGCATGTTGATGTTCTGTTATAGGATTGTCTACAAGTTGCCAAGCTCCTAATGCTGTAGAGAACTCCGATAGCTGTAGATTGTTGCAGATCCAAGTTTCCTGGTTGATCACCCTTCCCAAGTACAACACCATTTTCAAAGCCTTGGAAGTTGAAGAAACGACAATCTGATGTCGTATCAGTTCTTTTTTCCTTTCATAGGATCTGTTATGTGGTATAATGCAGTCAACCAACTTCCCAACAACCAGCTTCATTTTCTACAGGATGGAAAAATGGAGAACATGAAAGGTTTGATCTCAAAAGGTACTGTCTCTTTCCTTGAATTCAAGGATTTTGCCCTCTTGATCTTTTCAACTGCAATGCATCATCAAAGAATCTCTCTCAGTTTCTCAATTGGAAGCCATGAGCATCTGAATTCTCTTGTCAGATGCTTTCTTCTCATGGTTCCTGATCTCTCTCCTTCAGTTTCAAAGGATGTGGCTCTTCAAACATCAGAGAATCACAATTTGTGGTACCTCTGTCTGTCTGCCTCTCTGTGTCTGTGTCTGTGTCTGTGTCTGTGTGTGAGTCTGACGGTGGAATCAGAGGATTTGTATTCCTGAAGAAGAGAGTTTTCTGTGAATTGTTTGGGTACTGAAATTGATTACAATCTGTAGAGCATCAAGTGGATTGTCTTTGCTTGTCATCATGCCACCTCTTCAGAGGCAGAAGTCACAAGCGGATGCAACAATGGAAGGCATGATATGCCAACTTCAATTCTTATTAAGAACATGTCGAGATGTTATACAGTATCTTGCAGTTCATCCTGCTGGCAGAGAGACTGTTCCAGCAGAAGTGCATTCAGATCTTGGCAGTGTCATCATGCGTAAGCCCCACAAATTGCCCTGCCTATCATCATATGAAAAACAAACCTCACCTCTTGATGCTTGGTTGTTGCAGTGCTAGCTAGAGCAGTGCTCAAAGCAGAATTTGATCTCATCACTCTTGTTTTCTTGTCAAACTTTGTGTGTTGCTTGGGAGTTTTGATACATAACTCAAAATCTTTCACAGAGTGGAAGCAACTCCCCCTCTTTTTTGTTTTTTGTCTTCTTCAGAACAGAAGCAAGAAGTCCTTGTCGATCCTGGAGAGTTTGCAGCCAGATTGGAGCTTTTCTCAAAGAGTCAAGGTATTGATCCCACACAAAAATTTCCAATTTTATTATCCAATTGTTCCTCTTTGGTGGCCATCACTTTCTGCTTCAGGCAGTTCCAGTCTCGAGCTTTGGCATAGAGAGAAGTTGGAACATTCTTCCAGAACTTCTCCAAGAAAGAACTCTTGAACTTTTCTGTATGCCAAAGCTTCTTAAATGCCAAAGTTTTATGCACAAATGTATCAAGCCCTGCAGCAGCAAGGAGCAAGTGTGATGAAATGAATAAAGGGGGAGGGAAGATTGGTGCAATTTTTTTGTATCTAAATGTCTGTAGCAAGGTTGCTTGTTCTGAGACATGTGAAGAAGAATTGGCTAAGGAGTTGGAGATCGATTCACAAGTGGTGGTGTCCACAAGCCATCAAATCCCATACAAAAGCCATGAGACAGAAGATACAGATCATGAGGAGGATATCAACAAAGTGAAATACCACTCAATAGTGAAATGCACGCTTGGGTGTAAGCAGGATGTTCCTTTCAAGGACTGGAACAGTCACTGTTTGACGCACTCAATGCAGTCTGATGAAATCAGAATCCAGAATCCTGCAAAAGCTCATGCAAAAAGAGGAGCACAGGGGGGAGGATCATCAATTGAGGGGGAACATCATCAGCTACTGCTGCTGGGCGGTTTAAAAGACAATGACCTTCAGAACAAAACCCTAGAGGAAATTATGAAGGAGGAGCTCATGATGTCACAAATGTGTGAGCAACACAGTGTGCACATTCAAGAAGGAGGGTTGATGTGTCTTCTGCAGCAATGCTTGGAATCAGAGCAGCAAGGAGCACCTTCAAGTATAGCATTGTCAGGATATGTAGAGCACTTCCAGAGCAGAGATGATGAAGAAGATGATCTTGGGTGGGATTGTGGATGGTGCAACCTACAAATGTTGAGCTCCAACTTGTTAGCAGAAGACAAAGAGGCAAGAGATGTGTTGTTCGGTGGTGTAGGGTTTGTGCCTGATATCCAGTCCATACAAAAGTGGCTAGAGATTGCTTGGGCCAAGGGGTTCAACATCGCCGGGGCTGAGTACTTTGAAAGGAAAGTCCATGGCACACACAAGTTGATTGGCATGGCAGAGTGTGCCACTTTGCTCAGATCCTTTGGGTTGCGCTCACAAATCCTTGAATTTCAAGCAGCAGGGGGAAGAAAGCATGAGCGAAGAGAAGGGCGAGGAGGAAAAAATGGAACCAATGCAGAAGTAACAACCCAATATAAAGATCAGCATCATCTTGATCATCAGCATTCTATGACTGAAAAGTCTGCAGCAGGGGTTGATGGAGGACTAGGTGATCAGTGTGAGAATCATCCTGGCTGTGGTGAGAATCCACTCTTGTGTCAAAGAAGAAACCATCCAGGAGACTTGGATGCTGCATGCCCAATTTGTATGCAACTTCAAAGAAGCCAAAACGAAAATGATGAGCAAGGAGAAGTGTCTGATGACAACACCGACATAGATCGCATATATCACTACGCAACAGGAAACAACAATAGGGATCAATGCACAGACAAAAGTTCAAATGAACAGGAGGGGAATCATGAGCAGCAGAAGGAGTCAACCATTAACCACCAAGACTTCATCAATTGGGTGTGTGATTATTTCATGGACAAAGGCACCAACAACAGCAGCAAGAGCTCTACACCACCAACTTCTTTCAGCAAAAGATCACCACTCTACTTTCAGCAACACCGAGGGCATTCACTGACAATTGTAGGAATAGAACGATGCCCAAAATCTGGACCAAAATCAGACACAAATGCAGATCACGAGGAGGATCGAGTTTTCTTCCTGGTTTTGGATCCATCTCATAAAACCCAGCAAATCTTGAGCTGCCTTCGCCAAAACAGTGGCTGGCAAAGCTTGATGAAGCTCAGTGCTGAGAGGCTGATGAAAGAAGCAGCAGAGGTCCTTCAGGTGTGCTATTTGGAGAAAGGAGTTGCACAAGGAGAGGAGGAGCTGGAGTCTCTCAAAATTGTTAAGCGCACTGTGCATGACAGTCATTAAAATTCACACTTGTTAAAAAAGTTCAGTTGCCATGTGAATGGTCCAGAGCTTGTACATTAAAAATGGTAATGTCTTCACCTTTATAGAACTATTTTTCATGTAAAATGATTTTGAACATTACAATACATTCTCTGCCATCATAAGTGTTTAAGAATAATATTTATTTATTTTTTACAATATATAAATTATAAGTATAAATATTGAAAAGTAAGAGCTAATACAAATGGAATCATATTATTTTGTTATTTAAAAAAAATGTAGAAGTATAGAATTTTTGAATTGACAATATATAAAACCTTGGATTAACCGAGAGTTTTTTTCCCCTAGTTATAGAGATTTAGTACATCATAGTTGGTGAAATTTAGTCACAATTTAGATGGTTGAAAGCTTTAATACTTAATGTAAATTTAAAATAGGTATAAGATTTTGGGTAATTTTAATCTTTTGATTACAATAATGTCATAGTTAAATTAATATAAAATCCTCTGTATTAAAAATATATGTGAAATAAGAATGACAATTTTTTTTTATGTTTCTAATGATCATCATCTATTTGCAAATCACTTGGAAAGATTTTCTTAAGTGTATTTTGAAAGACAACTTATTATTTAATCTTTTTTTTAATGCTTCCTTTTTATAAAATTTGCAATGCCATGTATTCATGTTTCGAATGTTAATTGTACAACTAATTTTTTTTTCCACCACTTGATAATGTATTATACTTGTAGAAGTATTTGTAACTATTGTGAATTCATGCCCTTATATCCTACATTTATCCATTCATAAGTTTACCCTCACCCTAATTGATACTTTTGCAAAGCTTATATAAGCTTAATCGGTGGTTAAGATTATTTGAAAGTTTTGACATGTTAAAAACCCTTTTTATAAATATGCCAAAACACAAGACTCCATGACATTTCTAATCTAGTACTTTCACTTTTTAAGTGTCAAAATATTATTCAAAAATTCAAAAAATGATTAATTTTTTGTATACACATTGTGCTTGATTTCCTAGCAAACCTTAGGAAATTGATTAGAGTTAAAAAAAAATTCTTTGTCATTTTTTTTGCATTATTAAAACTTAAAATCTCCAAGTTTCTAGCATCAAGGTATGGGAATTAGTGTTTTATGTTAATTGAATTTTATGTCATCACATAGAATATATATTTAAAATTTTGATGTTTAAATATTATGAAAGGATTTGAAGAACTGTTGACACTCCTTTTGATTTTATATTAAAAAAAAGTCGACACTGAATTAGGTTCTTGAATTAGGTTTGAAGACACTTAAGGATGCTATTTTTAAATTTAGATTTATGACAGTTGAAATTATAATGCTTTTAATACACATTTTCACTTAACGAACTTAACAAGACCATATAACATGCATGATATTGTTTGCTATGGTTAACCAAAGTTGGGATTCATTACAATGTTGGAAGGAGTCAATCCTTGGAATGAACCTAATGGTAAATAAGCTTAGGCTTCAAGAACAATTATTTTCCTAAGTAACCATTAAATAAGTGAAACAAATTAAATGTAATTTTATCTCCAATACAAATAATGCACAAGTTTGGCTATGTGTGTTCGTGGTGACCTTTGCTTGTTCAACTATAGTAGTAACTAGACATGTTTGATGGTAAATAATTACGAGTAAAATAATTCAGCAATTTTAGAGAAAATTTCAAGGTATGTTGCCAAATAT
>Ga0209611_10003529_pt1 | contig 27038 bp, 21 predicted proteins | sample S1TSphgellanicum_3_FD_187693 | JGI IMG/M metagenome (GOLD analysis project Ga0209611, IMG submission 187693) | Host-associated microbial communities from peat moss isolated from Minnesota, USA - S1T2_Fc - Sphagnum magellanicum MG (SPAdes) (version 2) | ecosystem: Host-associated > Plants > Peat...
TTCATGTTAGAATGCAATACAAGAACAACATTTTCAACCATGCAATCCAAATATTCCCTATTCATGAAGTTCCCTTTAACAAAGAGTAAGCTAAACCGAAGATGTAATATATTTGATTACAAGTTTCAGGTCATTTGTTAGTTGGTAAAACTTGACGACAAACAAATAATAATTGCGTATTTCTTTTGTGATCTAATTATAATATTCGAAATCAAGGCGACAAACTAGCCTTGTTATACACAACACTAAAGTCAAGAAAACACAAATAAGTCATTGAGCAATATAAAAACAACATTTTCAACCATGCCATGGGAGTCCAAATTTGTCACCTTCTTTTGAGGAGGGCTGAATTTGCCCCTTCAAAGTTTTCTTTTGTTCTTCTCCTTTTGGAATGAGATTGCAGCAAAAGAATATTAATTGTCTACAATCTTCAAAGAAAGAGCCTCAGTACCTTAGAATAAGATGGTACCAAATCCCCAAAGTAGGTTGATTCCTTTTAGATAAAATAAACAATACCTCTTCCACCCATGTAAAATATTGTTTGATAAAAAAAATAGATTCTCATGGCCCATGGATTTGTTTAATGGTTCTTCCATGAGGGAAGAGACTATGCATCGGTGATGGATGTGGACATAAAACTTTGGCTTGAACTTGACCCAATTTGTGAGTGACATCCGGAGTATTATGCATGCATATGATTTGATGGGCATGTTCCATACAAGTGCAAGCACCTAGATCAAAGTTCTAAATCAATAATGGAAGTTTTCAGTTTGAATATTGGAACCAGCCATAAGGGCAGAGGCCATTACCGAATGAGCTGCTTGTTCTTGTAGGGTTCCATGACTTATGGACATCTTTTTGACTTAATGGCCAACTACACAAAGTTATCCTCTACATAATAAGAAGTGCAGGCTTGCAATGTACAGTCTGCTTTATCAATTAGTTATGGGTGCATACCAAATTTCAAAACTTTTGAAGGTGATGGTCTTGGTTGATTGGCCCATCCACAAAAAAAGAAAAAAAGTTTGGAAACTTTGCACTCTTCCACAATAAAAGTTTTCGAACTTTACATACTCCCAAGCAGGGTCTTTTAAAAGGATTTTGTGATGTATCCAAAATTGGTGATAATCCAGAAAATAATTTAGCCAAATTTGGCTACACACCAGCTATGAAAGCCTTTTTCTGAAAAAACAGGATGCTTCTATATTATTGGCTACCTGGTGGAACTTATCATAAAAATCTAGTGATTTTGGTTTTGTTTTGTTGTTTTTCAAAATCTGGCGGATTTGGCCATTTTCCCCATGAAATCACATTTTTCAGGTCAAACATATGGAAAAAATTCGCCAATAAAGAAAAACACTGCTCACAAGTTAGGCTATGATTGATATTTCCTTCCTGCATGGCCCACCTATGTAGGGCAACAGAGAAGAACTTTGTGCAAGGAGTGTGGGATAAAACGTGGGGTTGTTAATAACAACATCCAGGGATGCATGAGAACTATGGGAACACAAATAAGGAACATTTGGCAGACCACATGGGGATAGATTTAAGGAACACTTGTGGAGGATTCATGGGACCTTTTGGGAACAACATAAATAGCATGCGTTGAAATGTATTTGATAAGGGAACACATTAGGAACATTATTGGAAACATGTTAGGAACAAAATCCTTCAAACCAAAAAGTCTTCAAGTTCTCCTTGAACTGTAGAATCAATGTAGCCTTTCTTGAAACACACGCAAAAAAATAATTTATAATTATATTTTTGGATTGAAAGTATGTCTAAATATAACACATTTTCAATACCTACCTACCTATATTCTATTTATTTATTTACTTATCTAGTATTTACCTACACACCTACCTATAGTTTACATAAGAAGGTATGAACATTTAAAAACATAAGTAGGTAGGCATGTGTACTTACTTATTTACTTAGTTAAGTACCTACTAACCTATTTATGAAAAAAATTGAAGTTCAAATGTTGTTATACACATTAACAAAAAAATTCATGGAAATTTAAAGATACATGTTAAATCCATTTGGTATCATATTGTTTGACAAAGTGTTGAGGTAGTTTGATGGCCATCAAACAAATTGAAGAAACCAAGGTTCAATTTCCTTTACCAACATATATTATGTGGAGTATGTATATTTGCATATATACCTTATACATGTGTGTAAATGTATAATACATAAGTGGGTTGTGGAGAGGTAAATAAAAAACCATGGTGAATAAGTAGATCATGGGTGGGTGGGTAGGTAGGTACTTTTTATTTATTTATTATTTATATTTTAATATTTACAAATTGAATCTATTTTATTTTATTTTTTTGGTTTGCCCAAATTTTTGTACAATTTGATTAGTAAAAAAGATCACTTTATGGTAAGTCCAAAAAACCATCAGTCAAATTGAATGTGTTCAAATCAACTTGTCCAATATGATTATATAGTCAAATTGACCAAATGTCAAAATGACTGATTTTTTGTTTAGTTTTCCAATCAAATAAACCATAATTTCTTGTAGTGCTTGTATGTTATAACAATTGTGAATGTGTTAATGATTTCACGTACTTGCATCCATTCCTTGAACTTCATCCATGCCTTAATTTTTTCATATATGACATGGTAGAATATTCTTCCATTGTGATAAGATATTTTCTAACAAAATAAAATATTTTGTCATGCCTTAAGGAATATAACAAGAATATTCTATCTACATGGATGAAATATTCCAAAAACGTACTAAAATTAAATATTTTATTTGTTCACAAGCTCTCATTGTCACATGCTCATGCTCACGCACACCCATTCATGAATATCATTGTTGGTGAAGTTTTGAAACAATGCCAACATTGTGAAAATTTTCATACAAAATTTTCATATAGACAACTTTATTTTTATGTTAAAGTTTGTACACCTCCCCCCCCCCCCCTCTGTCCCTAAAGTGTTTGGAAAAACTATTGCACAATATATTCTTCATGAATCCGATTGTGAATAGACCAACATATATTTGGAACTTATTTGTGATTGGGAATTACTATTTATATCTATTGATATACTATATTTATTGTAATATGTAGACAATGAAATTTAGAGGCTCTTTTGGCCCATAAACACAAGCCCTTAGTTCATACATTGTTTCCTTATAACATCAAGCTCAATGTAATTACTTCCCCACAAGTTTGTTGAACTTGATGACCTATCATTATTAAACATTCCTTTGCACAATGGTTGGTCATCCTCCTCTTTGAAGTCCTCTAAAATAGTGGCAAGATTTAAATCATATTCCACATGATGTTTAGGTAATATTGGGATTTCCATTTGCCCTTCCAACATCCCCACGACACCAAACATGGTTGGTCGTTTCTCTGCTTCAACTTGCAAACACAAAATAGTTATGTTGGCCACTTGTGCCAGCTCAATATCATTATGCAATTGTAGTTTTTGATCCATAAGATTTGTTATTGCAATGCTTTCATGGAACAATTTTCATGTTTGCATGAACCCACATTAAAAGTCATTATTACAAATTGAATAAGATGTCATTCATGTGAAAGTTGATGATTCTAAATATTGAACATTTGTTAACATTAAATCATTGTTTAAGTGGCTAGGTTTCATGATCGCACCTTGTAAATGATTGTGAGATCAAATTGACAAAATTGAATGCTACCGACCCACTTAGTTATAGTACAACCAATTATAATAGGGGTTCAAGTTGAAATAACCGTGGGGGTGATTTCCCAACATAAGGGCATCCCAAAAGACACATAAAGCCCACTTTTAAAAATGAAGCATTATTATAAAATAAGAAAAAGGTTCCAATCATCCCAAGTTCAAATAATATTGCCATAAAAAAAACATTTGGGAGCTGAATAGGTGCATTAGTTATTTAAAGTGTGGTTTAAACCAATATAATAATCTACAAAAAATCTACCAAAGAACACACTTCATGTATAAAGGAGATGATAAACTTACCTTGTCCAAAAGATAAACATCATTTGGAAGCAAGTTATAATCAATATTTTTTCTTCCACTTATGACTTCTAATACCATGACCCCAAAGCTAAAAACATCAATCTTTTTGATGAGTTGGTCACGTGTTGCATACTCAAGTGCCAAGTACCCTTTGCACATACAATAGTGAAATACATTAAATTATTTTAAATATTGTTTGATTGTCTAATAGTTTACAATCAATTATGTTGACCTCCATTAATGTAAAACTCACTAAATTGTTAATAACTATTAAGTTTTAAACCATCATTATTGATGTAAATTCATGTTAAATTATACTTGATTTGATGATCCTATTCAAGCCTTATAACACACATGAAATGAATCAATTAAAAAATTACATAATTGGAATTGTCAAATGTAAAAAAAATTCTTGATTCATGATATACCTTAAAATCTCATAATTAAATAGGACCTGATCCACAATATAGCAATACTAATCATATGTGATTTTTTCAAATTTTTGCATGCATCTAACTTCCACATCATGGATATGTTTAAAAGTCTACTTTTACCAAGTTACATATCAAAGCATAGAAAACATCGCAAATAAAAAAAACCCCACATTTTAAATGTTGGAAAATTCCTATTCACTTTGTGCCAACAATTTCAATCATGAAATGTGGGTTTTATCATTTGGAAATGAAAAGGCCAAGCCAAAATCTGCAAATTTTGCTTGTAAATTTTGGTCAAGCAAGATATTGCTTGCTTTGATGTTTCAATGCATGATTTGTGGTTGATTTTCATGAAGGTATTGTAGACCGAATGCCACTCCAAGAATAATATTGAATCGCATTGGCCATGTCAATATGTGATTTCCTTTTCCTTCTACAAAAATAAAATGCAATTGTGATCCATTAAAATTTATGTAACTTGTAATTAGTACCCCTTTTATTATTTTAGAATATGTTAAACTTGGTCCAATTAGTGGGCTAGAAAACTTCCTTAGGTTAATATTGACTAGATGTGTTTGGTGGAAACATTTAATAAGAAAAAAAACACACACAACATAATTTGCATGGTACACAAGACATATACAAAAATACATATACCTCACATTCATATGAATAAAAGATTGTCAACCTACATGAAAAGTTTAGGTTTTGAACTCACCAAATAACATTTGAGTTAGATCATTATTTTCAACATATTCATACACTAGGAGCCTTTTGCTTGATGCAGTAATGCAACAACCTTTTAATTTAACAAGGTTTTTGTGTTTCACTCCACCGATAACAACAACTTTGTTGATAAATTCATCAATGTCTTATTGGTTGTTTTAAATACTTGTTTCATAGCCATTTCATTTCCTCGAATTATTCCCTATAAAATGGTTTTTAAACATTAAGATATCAATTACAAGAAAACTTGGGAAATGGCATGAAATACACAAAGATTTGTGCACAATTTCATGTGATTTAAAGCTTACATAACCAAATTGAAGAGAAAAAAATCAATTAGAACATAAAATAGGCTTTTGATTAACCATTGAATGCTTATTGTAAGATAAATTATACATAATTTAAAGTAATTTCACAAAGTAAATTTTGTAGATGTGAATATGAATTCAAATTAAAAATTTGAAAAATCCATTAATTGAATATGTTCAAATATTCTTTCACCTTATTATAATATTTTTCAACTAATTCTTGAACGATATCTAGATGAATTTTTTTGGTATTCATAATTTGTTTGACATGGTAAAAAAAAGTTTAAAATGGTATAATAAAAGTTAAAAGAACCTTGTAAACAACATCATAAGCTCCTTCTCCTAACTTTGTATCCGTATGAAAAAAATTAGTGGCAATTTTGAATTCATTATAGGCAAAGATGGGCAATTGAACTTTGAATTCAATAAATTTTGTGCAAGTTCAATAATGAAATATGTTTAGGACCATAGTGCCAAAATGGTTTTGAATATTTGACATGATGTAATTGCAATACATATAATTGAACCATTTGTGTGTATAAACTAGTATTCAATACAATTATTGGAAGACATTCCCCATGTTCTAATACACATATAATGAAACAATAATGGAAAGCATACTTTCAATGATAATCTTGCATAAATCAAATTCATATTTTTCTCTTACTTTGTTGAATTTGAGCAATCTCATAACGAGTCTTTAGCTTGTGTTTCCAAAATATCCAACTGCTAACAACAACCATAATTAATACAATAATAACACCAATGGTTGTAGAAATTATAATCACTTGTTCAACATTTTTTGAATTTACAATCATCATAGAAATGATGTTAAAAGCTTGTTAGCATGGACATGATAATTTTGGAACAAAAAGTTTTAATCTACAAAATGCATACTTGATTGTAAACCTTGTTATTAATTTCTCAAGCAACATTTACATTAATTGATGAAGAAAAAAAGAAAAGTAAAAATAAAATAATACTTACATATTTTGTGGCTCTACTTTTAAAGTGAAAATGATGACATAGAAAGTAGTAATTAAAGTTCATGGTGGAAACACATGAGAAATTTAGTATTGCCCTAAATTAATGTCATTTCATTAAAAACATTTCATGTGTTGGCCTTTTTTTATCAAATAAGTTTCATTTTGTTAATTGTTTCTAGAAACATGACATGAACTAACACTAAATAAAAATTATAATACATCAAAATATTAATAATCATGTAATGAATTCTTTTAGTTTTATAAAACCATTACAACACCATGATTATTGACAAGTGCATCCCAAATCTATTTTAAAATATAATTGACCTCATTTGACCCAAATCAGTTTTGATCAAAACAATTGTACGCACCAAGGAAAGTGAAATTACAACAAAGTTGTTCACAAAAATAGTAATAGTTATAATTGTCATGTTGTTGAAATGAGTCATAAGGGTTTCCTTGGAGCTTGTAATTAATAAAAATACAAAACTCAAGATTTTTTTAAAATAATGTAAAAATAAGATAGTTAAATGTTTTCATAATACATGATTATGTTATGTTAACATGAAATACAAACACCTTAATTACATGTATTAGAAAATACCAAAACACAAATAAGATTTTTAAAAGCACAAAATCAATTTGCACATTTAGAAGTTGCTTACATCAAAGTAGCAACGAAAATAATTTCATAATCGTTATCAACATTCATTATATTGTTGTATCGCATGCTGATCAATGTAAATGATGCCAAGGTTACAAGGTCAATGATGTTGAGGGACCTAGTGAAAGTGTGATTATCAAGTTCTCTACAACCACATTAATATAAGTTACATGATGGTCAAGAATTTGAAGTACAACTCAACATGTTAAGGTCATGAAGACACAAATCTAGATTTTGATATTTTAAAGTTGTTATTATAGAAATGGTGTATATCAAGCCAAATAATTGAACAATTTTTTTTCATGTGTTTATTCAAAATCTTACAAAATTTGCAACTTTGGAAGGCTTGAAAGATTATTTGGAAATACACCAAATAATTGAACTCCTTTCAATGCCTTACAACATCAAAAGTATTGTGTCAAATTTGAAAGTTTTAGCCTTGACCCAATTTGATATACAATTTGCAAATAATTGTGAATTTATCCAAACTTGGATAATATGAAATATGTGATACATAAATATGGCAAAAACTAAACATCATAGGAACTTAAAACATACTCACAATGTTGATAGTTGGCTAAAGTTATCATTGAGCAACACATGGGGAAATGGCTCAATTTCAAATGGATTAAAAACTCAAATGTCGCAACCCTATTTTGAAGGAGTGTGAGGATGAAACTCACACTCCCAAAATTGGGACTTGGGAGTCCTTTGGGACTCCCAAAACTTCAGAGTTCAATTGCAGAGGTCAAAACACCTTGCATTGGGGTGTTCTTTATATCATTGGAAAGCTATCAAAGTTTAGTTGTCTAAAATGGACTCGCATGGGCCATTTGGACATATGCAGCACAAGTTATGGCAAAAAGAAGAGCCGGCAGTCAAACTGTCAGTTTGACTTTCGACCACTAAAAGTCAGGAATCAACCTAACCCCGGTGTGTGCAAGTGGAGTGCAACACACCGTTGGAAAGCTCTCGAGGAAAACTACAAGTTTGTTCTAAACCTCATCCCAATTGAAGGTCCGAGCAAAGAGTTATGGTCTTGCAAAGTCCCGCGAGTCCAAACCGGGACAATTTCGGGACTCTTCCTTGGGAGTCTCGGGACAAAAAGCCATTCGGATGCGGGTGCCGTGGAGAGGCACATAATATACTATATGGGGGAAGGTGGTGGCTTCCCCCGAATCTGGGCCGTGGTGAGTTTTCTGAGTCCAAAGTTGCCCATGGCTTGTCTTAGCACCAAGGGTGCTCTAGAAAATGAACTAACCAACTTGTTGGTTGGTTTAATGTAGGTTCGAGTAAGTGAATAGCTTGTCACTCTTCCTAGTCCCATTTCAAAGCTTCAGCACGCCCCTCTACCCCTTCTAGTGCTGAGAGCTGGGAACGTGCCCCAAGTTCCTCACAATTATGTTGTTTGAGTAACTTAGACCCATCTTGGGTCTAACTAGGGACTTGAGAGCGCGTCATCAAATCCCTACAACAACAAGCACACACATTAACATCTTGATTTAATTTGGTTAAAAAGTTGTTTCAAAGCAATTCACCAAACAATAACATGCATAGAAACTTAAATCATCATGTCTGTTGTATGAAGGGTTAATACATATAATTATATTTTGAACACTATGCCAAGGGGATTTTATGGGGTTTTGTATGTTTGAAATTCAATAGACTAAATTTACACATTCTTTATTTAATTGCGGGTTATGGTGTCCACACATCATTACATTGGAAACCATTTGAAAATCACATTGTTCATTTGTGTTCAACATCAACTTAAATACATATATGTTGAACATCATGAACTTACAATTGTTACAAAAAATTTGAAAATAAAGTCAAGTAAAGTATGTAGCCAATGAATTTGTTATGTGACAAATCCATTCCTAATAGGATTAAGGAAGTGTTAAAAATGGATGAAAGAGTGATTTGACCACTGAAATTGTTCATACTTAAATTCCTAAAAACCACCTTATAACACATTCAATCATGAAATATAATGACATCCAAAGCCACAACAACATGAACATGATTAGTGGTCTGTTACATACAAACATATTTAATGTTTATTAAAGACAACATGAGTAATTTAGGTTATATGTTCCCCCAAAGTTCATGGCCTATTTAAAAGGGGGTTGATTGCAAGGAAAAAAAATTTCACTATTACAAAAGTGGGGTGCAATCACTAGCCTAAATCACTATGTGATTTTAAAAGTGAAATAAAATCATTGCATTTTACTGATTTCACCTTGGTGAGAGTTATTTCACTATAATAACATTATGTAAACATCATGTTTCGTTACTAGTTAACATAATTCACTATTATAATTTATTGTAGTAAATAGGCTTACTTTTATGTTTTTTAAAATATTTTATATATGTTACTTTATGATATACCTTATATTATTTTAAACTATTTTAATTATTCTAATTTATACCTTATGTTATTATAAATTATTATAAGTTATTATAAATTATTTTATCTCAAGTATAATAACTTAAAATAATCTAAAATAAAATATAATAACCTTTGAAAAATAATTTAAAATACCCTACAATATAATAACTACTAATAACTTGTGATATTATAACATATAATATCCGACAATAATTTATAATAAAATAATCACCAATAGTTGTAATATAACATATAGTAACCAACAATATTTATAATACAATAACCACCGATAACCATTAATAAAATAACTTTCAATAGCCACCAATACCCACCAATAGTCATTAATAGAATAATAACCAATAGCCATTAATATAAAAACCACAAATAATCATTAATAAAATAGCCATCAATAGTCACTAATAACCACCAATAGGATAATCACTAATAGCCATTAATAAAATAACTAATAATAACCATTATTAAAATATCCACCAATAACCATTAATAAAATAACCACTAATAACCACTAATAAAATAACTTAAAATAGCCAAAAATAACTTGTAATAGTTACAAGTAGCCTAAAATGAAATAATTTACAATAGCCAAAAATAGCCAAAAAAATTTGAGAATAGTCATAAATAGCCGTAAATAATGTAGGGTGAAATAATTTAAATTAATAAAAAATAGCCATATAATAATTAAAAGTAATTTAACATATGGAATATTATTATATTAACAAAAATCTTATCCATTTATTAAAATTATTTTTTTCAAAAGAGTGGTCATTAAAATGTTATTGAATAATGATATTCAATTTTTTTTTGTTCAAATGATTTTACACTTTCAAAAAGAAATAAATGTAATTATGTACATTATTGAATTTTTTTAAAAAATAAACTCAAATCATTTCATTTGAACACAATTTCAATAAGATATGAATTTTCAAAGTTTATGTTTTTGTAATGTTTAAAATGAAGTATTTGATAAATAGAATGTAATGTAACATATTATAACAACAAGTGGGGTGGCTTGATGGTAAAGGTGTCTGTTTCCATTCTAAAGGTCAAAGGATCAAACTTTATTAGTGGTGTTGTGTGTGGTCAACAATGATAAGTTGATCGAATATTCTCCTATGTAGTTTTTAAAAATAGATGCGTAGGTTGATTCATGACATATTACATAGGTTAGGTTTTAAACCTAACCTGGGTAGTGACACATGTCAATAAATCATAGGTTGAAAATCATGAAATTATCAATAATATTATATATTAAATAATTTAATTCTAATTGATTTCCACACTAGTTAATTCATTAAATAACAAATGAATGGCTTGGTAAATTTGTATTTCACTTGAAAGTATCCTTGTTTCATTAGGTACTAGTGAAATAATTCATTGTCTGTAACAAATGGTCCATGTTCATTAGGGGGTTAACCAATTTCACCAAGTAAAAATGTCCAGATTCACTCAAAATCTATTGAAACCCAAAATGAACTAGAACACATTTTGATGTAGTGCTTACAATTGAAACAAAATGTGTATCTTGGGGGATTTCAAAATTTTCTTATATAAAAAATATGTGAACAACCTTTGACATAGAATAGTTTATGGCTTGTCCATTTTCAAAATGTAATCTAGGTTACTTACACAAATTGAAGTGTCGAAATTACATTGAGGTTAAGTGGTGGGCCAATCAACATATTGCTTGACAAATCACTACATGGCAAAATTCAACATGTAAAAAATTTAAATGTATAAAGACTTGATTTGAAAAACTAATCTTGAAATAGTTTGTATCAATAATTTTACATGTATACATTGACTAATTTGTATAGTTTTTACATCCCTTACTAATCTAACAATCAAGGGGCATTAAATGATCTTTTGAAATTCAAAGAGGATTACTGTTATCATGGATATTATGCTGGGCAATATGCCACAAGTTTTTTTTGGCAACATCACTAGAAATAATCTTTTGAATGTTCGATTCAAACAAAATGAGGATGCTTTCCATGGATGGGCTTCACAACCACCCTAAATTCATTGTCAATCATTCAATTTGACATATGGTAGCTACTAGCCACCTCCACAAGGTATTAGAGAGTACCAAAAACTTGTGATATTTGTCCTTATAAGTTTGTAACTGCATATAAGATTTGCTACCATGTTCCATGATGAACATTAATGTGGCACAATGACATTAGTCTTAACTATAAGTTTGAGCATTCAACTTAATAACTAAAGAAAGGCTCCTAAAAATTAGCCAAGGGTTTGGTTCCCATAGTTGAAAAGCTTTACTTATGTCACTTAGTGGAATGTTGCCCTAGAGAAGGGCAAATGTACAAATGGTGTTCTAAGATGACACATACACGTGAAAAATATTGCACAATGTATATATAGATCACTTAAAAATGTTGAAATTATTGTATCTTACATTGTAGTTAGTTTTGTCATGTTCCCAAAGCCATAGTCTGTACTCTCATCATAGAAAGGTGGACTTGGCCCTGTGAGATGGTTGTTTGAAATTTTCACAGTTTGCATCAAAATTGCTCCACCTTGATTTGGAAGACTCCCACTAATTTGGTTGTGACTTAGATCACAAAAAAATTGAAGAATTCATGTTTTGGCAATTTTTTGCTAACAAAGCAAGATTGTTGTGTCTTTCATAATCATATGTGGTGGATGTTACATGTGGCTCAAAAAAAGATCATTTTGGTCAATGGTTCTGCATTTTGTGGAATCACACCATTCTACACCATTCTACACATTTCTAACACTTAGAAATCATATATTTAGGGCACCAGCATATATGACCAGCTTAAGAGTACTTGCTACTTTTGGTAAGTCAATTCCAAGGTCAAAACAATTCTATATGCATGAAATTTAAATACATATATTTGAAAAGTATAAAAAATGCAATTATTTACCATAGGATCAATACCTTATTGGATATAAACCATATGGAATCTGGATTGAATAAACAAACATGAAAACTTACAAATTTTGAAGACCTGAACCATTTGAAAATAGCTCCATTGGGATGTTCCCACTCAAATCATTGTTACTAAGATCCCTGCAAAGTGGCAGTTTTGGACATCCGACATAACCAATATGCATAGAACAACATTGAATGAGCATTTGTATGCATATTAGTTGAAATTACACACAAGGACAGACAATGGGTTAAGCCTCACTTACAGTAATGTGAGATTTGAAAGATAGCCAAGCTCCTTAGGAATGGTACCAGAAAGCCCTGGATTGCCTGTCAAAGTTCTACAAAAGTTGTATCTCCACAAATTTCAAGGCTTGTATCCAAACAAAAATCGTTGCTGAAACCAAGGTTTCATATGTCTAGAAAACTAGGTGCACTAGTTACAACTATTTACACATAAAAACAAACACACTAATGCATTGTTGTGCATCAACATCAAAGCTCATCACATGAGAATTTTGATTGATAACCAACATTTCAATTCACTCACGATTCCTCAAGGTAGGTAAGGTTTCCAATTACTGTTTCCAATTAAGGTTTCGAACAATAGATGCTGCTGTCAAATGCCTACAACCCATCCACCACCCACATTTGAAATCTAAGTAATAGTACCTTACAGGAATGAAGTCCCATAAGCGAGACTTTTAGAGAATAGGATCCTTTTGCAATTACTACAAAAGCATTGTCAATGTAAGCATCATCATGTTTTTATAAATACAAAATGTTTGAACCCTCTTGATCTTTTTAGAGCTTCACAGTAAGAATCTTACATGACAACAACATGGACAGTGCAAGAATCGTTGGTATCATAATTGACATCTGAAGAGCATTCCACCCCTCCCCAACTATTAATACAAGGCTGCTGTTGGGAGGATGTCCACCCCGCCAGAATTTTTGTCTTGTTAGGTGTTTTGCTCCATGCCCCCAGAATGGTTTAAAGTGCATCCACTGTAAAATGCATTCACATAAACAGTCGATGGGTTTTTAGAGATTTCCACTCAATAACTTCAGAATTGTGTGAATATGCGCAACAATGGTTCTTCTAAAAATCAAGCATGTCCTACAAGGACCAATTGTCAATAGATGTGTATAACATCTGACATTATAGGCACTTAAACATCGTTAGCAAGAACAAAATTAGTAAGCAACTCAAACAATTTTCAAATTAGAGAGCACTTCCTGGAGACCAGAATGCACAAAAGGAAAAAGAGAATATTACATTCTGACTGGGGGACACTGACTTATTTACAGCATTCGCTGCCTAGGTTCATTGAGAGAAGGATTAGCAAAGCAAGAAGTAGCTCCAGAATCACCATGAGCACACAATCTTCTTGTCTTGCATGTGCAATCTACATAAAACAGAGAGGGAAGGCAGATGATGGCAATTAATATATTGAACAACACTTGATTGGCACTCGGATGCAGTATACCAGATCGTACTCCTACACAATGGGAAACAATGTCAAGAGAGTAGTAGTCCACCGGGAGTCCAGTTAAATGTTCAAGCCGCGTTGTTGCAAGGTCCGATGCTACATTGGTAACACGGACTTGACTTTGGAGTTCATCTGACGATCATAATGATTGATTACTTGCTTGTTTAGGGTTCAGTTCCACCTCATGGCTGCTCCGGAATTTCGCTTACATCCAATTTTTAATTTTTAATTGTTGTTCACTTAACACCAAAGAAATAAAATAAAATTTCTCATACTTTTTTTTCTTTTTTCTTTGGGAAGGGCCATAATGGCACTCCCCAATAGAAGCACCTCTTTGGACCCCAGTCAAAAAATAGAAACAAATCTGCTCCCAAGTTTTGGAATAACTTGGGAACTGAGGGAACTCTTTGAGAACCCCATGAGAAGACATTGGGAACAAGGGAGAAACAAAAATTTCCCCCCTCCAGACTATCTCCTGCACCCCACCCTTTCCCAAAGAGTGCATTATGGTATAATTGGCAACAAACCCTGGCGACAGTGCGCAGCCATTGTTGCATAGCCTTCAATGTTTGCCCAAGCCTCACTCAACTTGCAACTTCCTTGGAGATACTTGGGCACCATTGAAATGTGTGACAACCTGGGAAGCAGCCGGAGGTTGGCGGAAAATGGTTCGCAAGGTGTAATAATGCCCGGGCAACTGCGATGTCGCTTGTTGCTAAGTTTTAGAAAAGTTGCAGTAGCGTTTTATTTTGCCAAGAATGTGCCTAATGAGACAAACGAAAATGATGATAATGCAATTCGTGGCTCCATACTCCGCTTTTGGTTGTTCTGAGCTCTTGTACTGCTGGAAGGTTTCTCAAAGACTATGCTGCATGCAGCACATGGGGCCTGCATATGCCTAATCAACAAATTTCCCACATATTTCTTAGCGGGATGTAGATGCTAGTGTTGGGTGGGTTCCTGCCAAGAGCCATAGTGAACCACTAATACAATAATAAAATAAATGATCTACCTATTAACATATGTGGGTTGTTAATAGGTAGGTAGTTTAAAAATGCAACTAAGCTAACCACCATGGTTAGCTAGGAAACTGGAACCCAACTGAAAACTGTTTCCTAACCACTTACCATCCATCCTTCATGGTGTGCTGGTGGGTAGTAAAAACAGCCCTTACCTCTGTATAAACCATCTACTTACCTAGTAATTATCTATTTTCCTACCCATGTACTTCTGTATGAGACCTATCTCTTACAGAATTGGTTATCAAGGTGAAATCGAAAAATGTTAAATTGGCCAAAGGAACTGAATGCGGTCATTACAAAAGCACTGCTGCGAATTTTTTTTTCAGTCTGCCCATTTGCCCCGCTTTTTTCACCTTGTTATGCCTAGGCATGTTTTGGGTTCATGTTATGCATGTTTTGAACACGCTAGAAAAGTAGAGGGGTATGTAACATATTTATTGGCATGTTATATGAGGTTACACGTACAAAACATGCCATGTTATGTGAGGTTATTACTGCAAAACATGCGTGGGTGTCACTTGAGAAAATATGGATGGGACAAATGGGCAGACTGGAGGAAAAAATTGCAACAATACTTTTGTCTGGGCTGCATTCATTTCCTTTTGGCCTGTTTAATATTTTCCTGAATAGGAATCCATTCACAAGAAGTACAAGGGAAATAAAAGCTATGGGAACACATGTCGCTAAAGAACCTAACAATCACGACACCACTAATACACTAATAAAATAAAAGATCGGAAACTAAAAAAATGTCATGTGTCACAAAGCCACTAGCCACCAAAAAGGATCACTGCGAAAAGTTTTGCAAAGACCGTGTTGTAGGAAGTGGGGCATGCATATGCCTAATGAACAAATTTCTAACATCTATTTATGACACAAGTATGAAGCAAGGTAATTTGTTTTGTTCTGTTTGTCATGCTGAGATTTTCCAAATCATGGTACTTCATGTTGTGCTCTTGGTATCTTCAGAAAGCTCTGGATGAGTAGGGGTGCACCAACTTGGTTTGAGACTCTTTGGAGCTATGTTGTGGAAGCTATTGATTATTGAACCATTTTTTCGATGAAAATTAAATAAAATTGAAATTGAAACTGTATTGGAATTCGGGGGTGTTCTTGGTGTTGTTGGAAAGCCTTCAATGAGTCAAATTTAATAGAGTTTATTTCACAAGTTTCAGATCTAAGGTGTGGAAAATATCGATTTTTGAATGAATTTTGTTGTTGAAAATTTAAACAAATTGCAAAAATTGGGTTTGGAAGGAAAATCAATTGAGCCTTCAATGTGTTCACATTGTTGAATTAAAACAATTTCAATTCTAAAAATGTGAAAATTAAAAAATGTGTTCACACTTGAACCAATTGCATAGCCTACACTAGTATTTTTTGAGGGGATGTAGATGCTAATGTTGAGTGGTTCTTACAAATGGGGTTGGCTCTCAAGCCAATTATCATGTCACCTTTCAATAAGAATTGGTGTTTTTAATTTAAGTGAGAACAAGTTACTCCAAATCATTGTGTTTAGTTTTCAACTTACTAGAGGTTAAAAATTTAGTAGGTGAAGATAATAGGTAAAGACCATGTCAAATGGTAATTTGAATCCAAGGTTTTTTTAAGATTAAAAAATTAATTTATCATTAGATTACACCATCATTTACGTAAAAGATCATGCGATAGTTTTATTTAAGATTTGAATGAATGCCTTCAATTTGAAAAGCATTATCTAGCACATTTGTTGTTTTTAAATAAAACAATGAAATATTTATTTTCACACATTAGGGTGTAGTTTAGTGGTAAAACCCATGAACCCTCTCCTTACAAGGTACCTTCTTGACTGGAAAATTGGGTGAAAATTGATTTAATAAAAAACTTGTCTTTTGGGGGGAAAGTTCTTGAAAATCAATTGGTTTTCTAAAACCTTTTTTAGACATCTTAAAAAATTAGGATGTTTTTTAAAATGATTACAAAAACTGAAAATTGATCATTTGTTTTTGAAAATGAGAATCACCGAAAACTAGTAAGACGCTTCCAAGTGACTATTGGAATAACGCTAGTGTCAATGATCAACATGTGTTAAATTAAATGTTTTCAACTAATTTTGCAAGTCACATGTTATAGCTTTATTAGAACTTAAGTTTCATTTTCAAGTCTTGGTTGTTAAATGTGAAGTTTGTTTTTAATTCCATATTTGCAAGTCTATTAAAGACATTTGGGTTGAAAACATTGGAGGTGCAAATTGTCGAATCAATAAGTGTCAAAACAAAGCATGTTGGAATAGTAGTGTCAATATTGGAGTAGAACATAAGCAAAGTTAATGACAAACAAGTGATGGTGACAATGAACAAGAGCATGAATGCAAAGTTGCTGTCGCAACCCCACTTTGGCCAAGTGTGGGGGTGAAGCCCAACACTTGGAAAAGTTGGAGATTTGGAGTCGTCCGGGACTCCCGAATGTTTAGAGTTCAACAGCAAGGCCCAAAACACCTCGCATTGAGGTGTTCTTGGTGTCATTGGAAAGGTCTTGAAACGTAGATATCGAAAATGGCATCGCATTGGCCATTCGGACATCTGCAGCCCAAGTTATGGGCAAAAGAAGGGCCGGGAGTCAAACTGGCAGTTTGACTCCCGACCACTAAAAGTCGGGAATCGACCTCTTCCCGAAGTCCGAATTGAGAGTGCGACACGGAGTTGGAAAGATCTCGATGAAGGCTACAACTTTGGTTTAGACCTCGTTGCAATCGGACGTCACAATCGGGAGTTATGGCTGTTCAAAGTTCCGAGAGTCGAGCCGCGACAATTTCGGGACTCCATTTCGGGAGTCCCAACAAAATGTGCCATTTGGATGTAGCCTCGGCGGCGAGCTACAGAGAATACTATAGGGAGTAAGGTGGTGGCTTACTCCCGAGTCCGGGCTGTGGTGAGTCTTGTGTGTCCAAGTGCCCGTGGCAAGTCCCAACACCCAAGGGTGTCCCGAATGCTAAACTAACCTCTTGTGGTTGGTTTTTGGATGCAAATTCACACGAACTAAACTAGTCCCTCTTCCTAGTCTAATCCCCGGGCTCCCAATTCGACCATTTTTAGAGTTGGAAGCTAGGAGCGCGCCGTTAAGTCACAATTTCCGCAACTTGACTTTGTCAAACCTTCAAGTGGGTTTTGCCCCTGTGACTTAGGAGCGCGTCAGTTGCAAAAAATGACAATGAGCAAGAGCATGAGATAAAAAAAACTTACAAATGAATCAAAACTTGCAAACAAATTGGAGTTTTGTGGTATCATGGGGGATGGTGACAAGTGGAATTAGAAGTAAAAATTTTGTTTCTAAAAACAACTTTGTGGGAAAAGGTGGAATTAGAAGCATGAAAAAAAAAATCTATAATGAATAGATCACTTCTGTTAGTGCTAGCCTAACACCCTAGGCTACATCACCTAAATTAATTGCAAATCCTAAGCTACACTTCCTAATTAATCAATATGTTCATCCACTTTGAAATGGTTGTTTATGTCCATCTTACAAACCATTGATACTTGCAAAGATTTATTGCACTAGTTGAAACAATACATAATCAAATCATATAAAGGTTGAATTTTATAAATAGAGTTTAGTTAATTGAAAATTACAACTTCCTGATTGAATAGTACCAAATGATTGAAGTTTACTAAATCATTAGCTTTTTAAATAAGAATATTAGCAAAGGTAAATAACTAGAGGTAATTATAACTACATGTGGTAGGAAGGGGTATAAAAACAATTTTTAAAATGATGTCCATGGGATTTAGTTTTTGTACTTTTGACATTTATTTTCTATGAATCCATAACAATGAACCTTAAATTGAATGTGCATCTTGTATATAACGTGTATGAATGCATGAATAGGAAATGGAAGTTTGCATTGGTGTGTTGGTCTTACAAATGATGTAATGCTACTAAGAATTATTCTAGTTTGTAATAAGTGAACTCATTCACAGTTGGGGCTCCAAAAGAAGAAATAAAGATTCTATGACTTTTTTTGGCTACTTCTTACAAATAACATTACATCAAACAAACTTGAATGAGAAAATTTGAATAATCCAAAATAAGATAATTCATATGGTGGTGGTGATTTTTCACATGTGTACATAATTATGCATCAATACTTTGGCTTACAAACAAAAACACAAAAAAATGTTTTAAATGAACTTCTATGGACAATCAAAAAAAAATTTGCAAATAAAAATTATCAAATTTCAAACTAGTACTTTACATTCATCATTAGATTAGATTAAAAAATTGTATTTTTGGATTGAAATTGTGATCCATGATTAGTGACCTTAAATGGATGCCAAAAATATGAAAAAGAAAAGGCTTGAATGAAAATGTGAAAAGGAAATGAATGGCAAAAAGTGAAATGTGTGAATATATGTTTTTGTTAGTGAGAAATTTTTAAACTATGTTTTTTTGTTGGGATTTTGTGTGTTCAAATCATGTAAGCATCATGCAACAATTGATAGCAAAGACTAAGATTTCCATTGTGCATTGTTGTTATTAGTTAGGCATGATCCTGCATGCAACTTGAACAAACTATAAAAGAAGCAATCACTAAATATGATGATGTCAAAAGGAAAAACACCCTTGTTCAATCCATCTAGTTTGATTCAAAACCTTTTTTAAATTGATACCACATATGGTTGTAATTGTGGGTTGGGGAAAACTTGCGGCAAATTTTGGTTTTGTTAGGAAAGAAAATAGACTATGGATTAATAGTTTATTGTTAAGAAGTTGTGGTTAAAGGTGGTATCGAAAAATGAATAAAAGGTTATGGAATGGTTGGTGAGAGTTCTTAGCATGTTTGTCATGAGATTTTGAATTTTTAGTTCACAGAAAAGGTGAAAATGTAAATGCAAGTTATTATGTACATTTGGTAAGGAACATTGAGAGAAAAAGACAATTGTAGCAAGACATGAGTAGTGGGTGTAAGGGTGATTGCATGTTGAAAGTAACTCCAAGGAAACATGAATGAAAGAGGGTGAGAACAATGTATGCAAATGAAGATGGGTTTAGAATTTTACATACAAAGTGTTTAAGTGATATGTTAACAAAATAGTCACAAATGGAGAAGATGAACTTTGGTAAAGGCAAATGAATGGTTGTCTAATTTGGGAAAATATATTTTTTCATAAAAATCAATTTAGTATTAGCATCCTACACTTATGTACTTTGAGTTGAAATGAAACGGTGACAACATAATTGTTCTCTAGCATTTGCAATATGTAAGGTTTGTGTGGTAAATGAGCTTTGAAGAAAATACAATTGGAGAATCATTGATTCAATTGCAATAACATGAAAATGCAATGTAAACATTGCATTCTATAAATGTTGTGTGAACATCTTTTTTTGGTTACACCATCACATGAAAGGTAACTTTCCCTTGGCCCATTAAGACTTGCTGAATTTGGACATTACATCCAATACCCACCTTTACAAAGAATTGGGATGCTTGTCATTTATTCTTACAAGTAGGCTAGGCATTAGGTGCATTGTGAATATTTTTCTCAATTTTTGGTGGTATTAGATAAGTCAATAACAAGTTCAATATTTGTTGATAAACATTAGCCAAATAAATATTTTAGTTTAGTCCAAAGGAAAATTATTAGGCTTGTAATTAGGCCTTGAGTGAACTAACATCTACAATAATATTGATTTGCAAGGTTATCTTATGATCAATGGGGTGCCCTAATGAAGTATGCAATTTCATCAAAATATGTCAAATGACCTATTTGGTGAAACCAATTGTCATGGGCACAAAAAGAACTAAACAAGAAGATTTCCAAACCACATGAATGAAAGCAAGCATAATTCTAAATCCAAGTCATGGAATAAGCAAATCAAAAGCAAAACACAATTTGAGCACAATGTTAATGCAAAAGTACTTTATTACAAAAACATGACAAGAATATAACGAAATCATGACAAAGATACATACCCAAAATTGATGTTGAACATAATAAAAATAATGTGAGGTTTTACTTTTATGCATATCCATTGGGCACCTAGCTCAAGGAAACTTTAAGAAAAACTTCAAACCTACATGTGGCCCATGTCCATCCATGTGAGAAGGTAAATGCACGATTGAGTGTCTCAACATAGGCAAAAATTGTACTCCCTATAAGTCCATACAAGATTTTTTTAAATGATTCAAATGTTTTCAAATAATATGGCAAGGAATTTAGGTTGTCAAAACAACTCAAAGGGTATCATGTCCATTGAGGAAGTTCTTGTTGGACAATGATGGTGGGCAAGAATAGTCCAATGAATTAAGCTATATGATTGGGATTCTCACAAGGCACTTTTTGAAGCCCAAAACAATATTTGACATTGAAACACTACTTTCTTATTGGTGATGGTAAGAATAAGGATGCCATAACCAATGACCAAGCAAGTGTTTGACATAAGGTAACAAAAAAAAGATAACTCAAAAACTCCCTTGAAAATTTTGAGAAGGTTAAAAGATCTTGTGCACAAGACCACTTAATCAATGTTTTTTGAACATGCTCTTGATTTTTAAAATGAGAAAAGATCCTTGAGAAACTCATAGTTCACCATTGGATGACCTCCCTCAATTAGCAAAACACCATGACAAAATAAACTCTCCTCTTTTTCTTAAATCCACTATCTCCCCCAAAAGCCAACTACACCTTATGAACTGTGTTACTATGAAAACTAATAGCATAAAGCATCTTGAAAAAACTTATTCATAGATTGTGGACAAAAGTAAATATACCTCTTGTCAAGGTTGGGGTGCATGCCTTGGCCTTCTTTTGATTGACATGCTTGTACAAAGAATCTAACCTCATGGTCAATAATCACTCCCTACCTTCAATGGAAATGCACACTTTGCAATGAGCCCACACTTTCTATGGAAATTGTTATAAAAACATGCATAAGTACCATGACTAATTTTTGTAACCTTAATGTGGTTTTCAATAAAGGATAAATTCATTGGCACTTGAACTACATCACAAGGCCTTTTGGTTTTAACATTGAGCTAGTGTTTTAGCATGAATGAATTGCATTTGATGAAGTAAATCAAATTATTTGTTAATTTCAAGTGCAATTCATTGATATTAAGTACATCCTTATAAATCGGATTTAAAATATTTTAAAATAATTAAATATGCTTTTGAATGTGGATGAAATTTGAAAATATTGATAAGCATATTAATACTTTTCCATTTTTTTGAAAATTTTATTAATAAGGTAACTGATGTTACATTACATCAAACAACAATAAAGGCCAATCATAAAATGTTAATTGAATGGTATTTTGAAATTTGGCAACACATGATAATTAGTTGTCATAAAAAAAATTAGCATCAAGAAAATATCATAGTATCTTTTTAGGTTCAATACCTCAGCATCAAATAATAAATTTAATTTTTAATTCTTAATTTGGCAATTAAATTTTGAATTCTGAAAATTTTAACACTTTGTATTAAATTTATTATAACCAAATGCTTATAGAAGAGAAGTTTAATGCTTTTGTGGTTAGGTGGTTAGTAAGTTATTACTATAAGTCATTCAAAAAACCCCGAAAAAGGGGCGGGGGGGGGGGAGGGAGGTAGCAGCCCCATCACACATTAATCAAAGTTCAAAAAGTACAAAAGGGATAGAAAGCACCACAAAATGGCAATGCCATCCTCCCCAAAAATATTCAAGTGACCCCATTCAACCTTAAAGGCCTGATCAATAGTATCTTTGAGATTAGGCTCATGAGTAGATTTGAGAAAATTAATGGCTTTCCAGGTCGCCATCCCAACCTCAACAGTAGTAACCCAAGCTTGTTGGAGGACATTGCGGGAGGAGTAATGTGCATCAAAGTGCATCCTACACCTTTCTGACCAAAGGAATAGAGAATGAAATTCCTAAGAATATCCAATGGCTATTTAATAAAAGAGAAACCGCTAGCGTGGTAATCCTGAATTTTGGGAGGATCATCCTTTCTTTTGACAACTAGTTCGCCCAATAAAATAAAAGGCCAGGAAAGGGCAACGTCATCCAGAGCCCCCCCCATTTTTGTCAAACCCTAAAGTACGCCTCCCAAGTGTATTTGGCTTTAGCACATTCAAGCAAGTACCGTTGTGGCGATTCGAAAAGCCCATCAAGGCAAACCTTGCACATAGGAGGGATCCCCATGCATTGGAGCCAAGTGCCAACAAGGAGCCCATGATTCAAGGTGAGCCAAATGAGAATTCCAACCTTGCGGGGGAGGGAGTTGTGCCAAATTCTGGCTAGCACTTGGCAATTCGTCAAATTGTTGAGATTGAGCTGTTGGATGAAGGAGTGGATTACAGGAACCTCGGACAGTCGCCTCGAGTTCATATATCCCCACTTCGTTGAATAACCAACGAAAGGCGAGTCCCCCAAAGGGAGGGTCACTTTCTAATGCCATTCTCTCGAATCCCAAAGGAGACCATGGATGAAGCCAATTTCAAAAGTCCAAAATAGAGTAGATTTGGGGAACGTTGAGAAGTCTTTGACCACTTTGAAGGGAGCCCCGTGTTTCTCTTGAGATAGAATTCTAACCGAGTGGTAACTTGCAGGTGAGAGTGTCACCTCTTGAGAACTCACAACTCTAATTAGAGCGTTAGGAGAAATCTTGTGGAATTCAATGGTTTTTACTAAGTTTGGAAAATTTCTGCCATTCGGTAGATCCATGTGAAAGGGGCAAGATGGCCTGTTGCCTTGCTGTTGATCTAATCCCCAATTTTGAAGCTGCTGGGGAATGTAGCCAGGTTCTAAAGGATGTTAGAAATGATGATATCCCGCTTATTCGATTAATGACATGGTAGTTCATTTCAAATGTTAGGAGGCTCTTCCATTCCATGTCCTCTTGGTCCCATAAATCCCTTATTCTTATGCATCCAGCCTTAGCAATGGCTTGCCCTTCACTGAATCCATTCACCCCTAAAGGTCGACCGATGTGATTAATGACCAAGGGGTTGTTGAAAATTGGTTATCTAAGGACTTGTGCTTCTGATTTGGGTTCAGTTTTTGCGAAACTTGCTTTCACATTTCGCAGGATCCGAGGATGCATTTCCAAAACGAGTAAGTCGTTCTTTAGAATTTGGGGGCAACGAATAGCCAATTGATGTCTTTATTCCTTGGGCCTTTCCCATGGACCGGGAGCTGAACCTAATTCGTGTGATGTCTCAATATCTCCTTCTAGGGTTCACAATCGGGGGATAGTTTTCTCACTAGTAATTTGGCAAAAAAGGCTTTTGACTAAGCTTTGGGGTCGATAATTCCTAGACCCCTGTTCGAAGAACGAAGCGTGAGGGAGTCCCATTTTACCTTTGCTCAGGTTCTAATCGCTTTTCCTCCCCAAATGAAATTTCGAACCACCCCCCTAATTTGATTGCACATACTGGGATTAGGGTTCTAACAAGCTGCCATGTACCACATGGAGGAAAGTAGAACCTGATTGGCTATGAGTATTCTACCTGTTAGGGAAAGGTTATAGCTTCCCCACGCTATCATTTTGCCCTTTAGTGAGATCATAAGTTTATCAAAATTTGCCTCTGTAAGGAGCCAGAATTCGACTTAGATGCCTAAGTAGCGAACCCCTTTGCTCTTAAGGACCCACCTCAACCCTAGCTCTTGACCCCACTCCCAAGCCCGCTTCCTTTTGCTAGCCTAGATGGTGGCAGATCTCCCCCAATTGATTTTCGCCCTGGATGCGAAACAAAAGAGATCCAACACTAACTGCTTTATGTCCATGTTGCTTTGGTTTCCTTGAGATAGAGATCGGTATCATTAGCAAAGGTTTGGTCTTGGACTCAACCTCCTTTGGGTAAGGTCAACCCCTCCACATTATATTTAATATCATCCAGCATATGTCCAAGGACATCCGTTGCCAATATAAATAATAAGGAGCTAACAGGTAGCCTTGTTTCGCCGCTCTAGATAATTTAAAGTCTTTTCCAGATTTTTCGTTAACCTTAACTGATGATGAAGCTAGCCAATATAATCAGGAAACCCACTTAATCTGTTTGGGGCTAAACCCTAATTTGGACAGGGCTAGAAAAAAAAAGCCCCACTTTATTCTGTCAAAGGTTTTTTCAAGGTCGAAGAGAAGTAATACTAGGTCATGTTCACTCTCTACTGCCCACTCGAACGATTCTTGGGCTAAAAAATTATTATCTAGAATGTGCCTCCCCATCATAAAGCCGGTCTGGTTGGGTTTGATCACAATTGGTAAGTGTACCTGGATCCTTCGAGCTAGGATTTTAACAAGTATTTTGTAAATACTTTCGAGGAGAGTGATGGGTCTCTAATTCCCTAACTTTGAGTGGTCTCCAAATTTCAGGATCAAGGTGATCATCCTTTTGTTGATGAAATCCAAGGTCAAACCCAATGAGAGCATTGCTCGAAAGGCTAAGAGAAGTGTGGGGGTGTTTCTTCCATGTTTTCCTGAAAGAAATTTGTCAGCAAACTATTGTGGCCTAATGCTTTGCTTTTAGGCAGGGAGGTGATGGCTTCCATGACCTCTTCCAAGGTTAGCTCCTGGGTCATTTTGACGTTCATATCCTTTGTGATTTAAGAGGGTACGCTCTCCCAACACATTTTTTGGGCCTCTACAATGTTCGAGACTGGGGTTCAGATGTGTACAAATTAACATAAAACTGGGAGACATAATGGGAGAGGTTTGCCTATTTATATATTACCATCCCGTCAACCTCTAGTTCCTTCAAGAAGGTCCTCTTTTTACCAACACGGTGGAAGTCAAATGATAACTTAAAGCAAATGTCATCATACCTTAACCATCTCGTTGTCGAGTGGTGGTTGAAACGTTCTACTAAGGTTTGGAATAATTCAACCAGCTTACCTTGTGATTCTGAGAGAATTGTGCATACGTGCTCGTTTGTTGGATCAAATTGTAATTGCACTTTCGTTAGCTGAATTTCCTAAAGTGGGCCCTAACTTACATACCTTTGAGACGATTTCGCTCTTTGACTAACGAGGCATTGCATGTCATAACTCTTTGGATGGCCGCCTCTATCCAGGGTGCCCATCCTGCCTCTCTTCAGGGCTTGGGTGTCTCTCCTTCCCACACCTTAAACATCGTCGCCTTACACATCTCGTGTCACAACCCTAGCCTTGGGCTCGTGACCAAAATAAAGGCTTGTGAAGGTGCAGGCCAAGAATGAGCCCGGGAGTCACATTTCATGCTCCTGGGAATGCAAGAAAGTGTGAGGAAATGAACCCCCACACTCCTAAATAAACTCCCACTTTGGGAGTTGGAGTTCTAATGGACTCCCAAATTTTCAAAGGGCGATTGCAAGGTCAAAACTCATTGAATTGAGATGTTCTTTATATCATCGGAAAGCTCTTGGAACGTACATGTCTAAAATGGGCTTGCATGACCCATTTGAATACTTGAAACACAAACACTAAAAGTCAAAAATCTCCCTGATTTCCTTATGTGCAGGTGACATCCACATACCATTGGAAAGCTCTCAACGAGGGATACAACTTTTCTTTAAACCTCGCCTCAATTGGAGGTCTACACACAAAGTTATGGGCCCCCAAAGTTGTAGGAGTCCCAACTTTGAGAATTTTGGGACTCCCAGTTGGGAATCCCGAAACAAAATGACATTTGGGTGCTAATCATGTGACCAAGCACAAAGTATACTATAAGGGGGAAGGATGTGGTTTCCCCCAAGTCCGGGTTGTGGTGAGTCTTGTGAATTTATGTTTGCATGTGGCTCGTCCGTGCACCAAAGGTGTTTCAGCTTCACATTAACTAACCTATTGTTTGGTTTGTGCACGTTTATGTGAATAAGTGACTTGCTTGTCATTTGTCCTAGTTTCTAACTTGGAGCTCCAACATGCCCCTCTACCCTCGAAATGTTGTGAGCCAAGGAACGCAACCCAACTCCTTCTCCTTCTGATGTCTTCTTCTTTAGACTCGTAGTTAAGTCCATCAAGGAGCTTGGGGGTGCGTCATTTCGACTCTTAGTAAAGAGGAGTCAAAATATTTGTTCCTCTTTGAAGATTCAGTCAGATGTCCCCAAATAGTTAGAACTAGAGGGGAGTGATCTGAGAGCTTGCATATTGATGTGGTTGCCTCCAT
>Ga0209611_10003530_pt1 | contig 27033 bp, 21 predicted proteins | sample S1TSphgellanicum_3_FD_187693 | JGI IMG/M metagenome (GOLD analysis project Ga0209611, IMG submission 187693) | Host-associated microbial communities from peat moss isolated from Minnesota, USA - S1T2_Fc - Sphagnum magellanicum MG (SPAdes) (version 2) | ecosystem: Host-associated > Plants > Peat...
AAATAAAAATAATTTAAAATTTCATTTTCTAGCACCCCCCCCCCCCCCCCCCAAGAAATAACACTAATAATCATTACAATAGTAATAATAAATTTTGACTACAAAAGTATCCTACCATCCCCCACATTCTTCCCAATGTAAGCTATCATCCCCCCATCATCTTTCTCATTGTTCCTTGGCCACCCCTACCATCCCTTGTTTCATTTGATGAGACTAGCATCAATATACACACCACTTTCATGTCCATGACATAGCATCATCTCTTTTTGCCATTTAGTTTATATGCCAATTGTGAAAGGCATGTTACCACCATGCAAGTTTCCTTCAACTTACACTAAATTCTTGGTAGAAGAAAACTTTTTCCTTATTTTCAGTGACCCACATTCGAACATTTTTTGCATCATTTTCATCTTTCTTGAAGGTTTCTTTTGTAAGCTTTCCTACCATGTTACAAATGTCTTGCTCACATTAAAAAAAAATCCCTTGACAAGTTTTCATTGTTCTCCATGATCTCCTGAATTCGAGATTTGTGTTTGTTCATAACTTGATATATAGAAAGGCCCAAGTGAAGGTTTTCCAAAACAAAGGATCTAGTTTCCTTTGATACATGGGCTGAAAATGCCAACCTGTAACTAGATTTGACATTACCATGGACAACAAGACCCAATTTGTTGACATGTTGAAAAATGGCGTAAAAAACTTTAGCAACTGTTAGGTGAAAATAAAATCTCTTTAAAGTGAATGAACAACATCACCCTTTTTTTTGTGAATCTCCTCCGCTTTTCATGGAAGTTCAGGGACCCTTATGTCCTTGACTAGCAATTTCATTGCCTTTTTTTTTCCTATTGGTTTTCTTGGAGGCCATATTGGGTTGGAACATTTGCATGGTGCTAGAAGAATCTATCGATCCATATTCACAGTGATACCTACGTAGAATTCAATGCCATCATGCACATTGGTGGATGCATACAAACCCTAATAGTGTAAACTAAAATGTATTATAACATGTCACATTAATCTAAACATGTGCATGTAATATTATATGTTAAAAATAGATGGTTTGATAAAGCTTAATTGGCATTCCCACTTTATAATAATATGTTCATTATGTTCTACAAGTACTGCATTGTGACAAGTGTAATGCTTTCACATAACTTTAATGAACAATGGCAGTCAAGATTAGTTGATGCCATAATTGTTGCATGATTGTTTTATGTATGTCTTTGAAATAACATGTACAATCATGTTACATGTTTATTGACCATTAACTTTGAGTTGGTTTATCGCATGTTTCTAAGATAGCTATTCCGTCATGGATTTTTCAAGTATTCATTGACTTGATTGTTTATTTTGATGAATTTGCACTACACATCCCCATTGTTTTTTCCCCAACCAAGAAATCATGAACTATGTCCCATGGAATATATGCAAGATAAACCTTCTTGTGAATGCATGTGCTAGCCACACCATGTTGTGGCATTACACAATACTCATTCCACCAGCAAATGTCCTTATAGTTAAAAGGACTAGGAGGTGGTTGTTGAACATGTCCCATCATTACTTCCAAAGTTTTTTTATGGTGATCCATGTACACCTTCCCATAATTTAAAGTTTTAGTAACATCAGTGCCACCTTCTTCATTTGCCCTCTTTTCCATAATATTTCTGTTGCATTTCCTATTCCAAGAAACATTCACAAGTTAGGAGACACTGTAAAATGTTATAGCAGATTGGGACTACCGTATTATCAAGGTAAAAGGGACAAGTTACAACAACATCAAAAAAACTTACCCATATAATTAAAAACTACATTACAAGATGGGATTGACATTATCTAGTTATCCATGTTACACCTGGGATTTTGTACACAAATTGTGGGCATGTTATAGAGGATAGATTGAATACTTTGTTGAGATGAGTTGCAAGGTACAAATTGTGGCTTAATGGACTTGGAGGGATAGCATTGGAACGTTGTCAAATGTCAAATGAAATAATTGGGGTGACCACATCAACGCAAGTGGGGAGTGGTTTTAGGAGAAGCAAAGCAAGCTACATACCTTAACTAACAAGGTATAGGATCAACAATTCATGAGTAAGGACATGTTCCAAGACATGTTGTGAGATGTTACATCATTATATTAGTTGAACAAGTGGACCTAGTTACAACACATCAAACAAATTCCATCAAATGACTCACAAGGTAAAATATTGTAAGAGGGAGCTTGTTACAAGGCACGGACATGTTACTTGGAATTAAAATCATTTAGTAAGTCATGTTTCAATTAGGATTGAGTTGACAAAATAGGCTAATTTACGCAAAATATCGAATCAAATACAATTTGTGGGCATGTTATAAAGGATAAATTGAGGTTGCTTGGAATGAGTACCTTGTTGAAATGAATTGTAGGCTACACAATGTGGTTCAATTAATGTGCAAAGGCACCACAAAAACATTGTCAGCACAAAATGGGGATAATTCATGGGCATGCATGTTATAAGGGAAAACCAATAATTGTAATATACTTGAATGTTTTGTTTCAAATGAGTTATAGGTTACAAAGGATAAGAAACAAAAAAAAACCCATGGAAACAAGAAGATTTAATAGTATGTACATGTTATAAAGGAAACTCATGAACAATGCATACCTTTTTTATTCTAGGGAGCACAAAAAATAACTAAATCTTCCATAAAATGTCACCAAGCATGGTTGAAATCAAATGAAAGAATAGTGCCTGCAAGAAACATGTGATCAAGGAATTCCTATTTATCTAATCAAGAAAGGGGAACTAGGATCGCTTTGGGAGATGCAAGATGCTGAAGACTCTGACCAAACTAATGAAGGTAACAATGAAGAAGGAAGGATAAAGACATCTCCATGTAGGCACACAACATTCGAACAAAATTGTGCACTTGGCAACTTCGACAAAGGACTTAAAAACAATTTTCCACTTATAATTCGTGCATCCAAGCTTGGCAAGCAAAAATAACTTCTTCTACAAGTAATTTCTACAAGCAATGCAAGACCTTCAAATTGGGCAATGCATGCACCTAGATAGGGTGTTGTAAAAGCACTTGTAGCAATTGTATTGATACAATTGATCCACAACAAAGGCACTGGAAGAGAATGAAAATTATTGTGAGAACATTCGACAATGGGTGTAGGTGCATAGAGAAACGATGGAGGGAGACGTTATAAGATTATGCAATACAAACTACAAAACATGCACAATGATGAAGGAAGATGACAACGTCTTAAAGCAAAAAGGTCTGTCATCATGATGGCAAGAGGACATGGTGGTATGGCATGCATGGCACAAGAGTACTAAGGTAATGAGGATGTCGATGGTACGTTCTGCAAAATAGATAACACAAGCATAACTAATAGATGAATGGAAGGCTTGTTACACAAGGAGGGAAACAAAGGGCCCTGAGGTTATGAAGGTGAAGGGAAGGATGATATCATGGTGACATGGGGTAGTCCTTTCATACTGGTAGCATTCAAGACCCTTGGCATGTTTAACATTTTCCATATGGTAGCCTCCAGCATTACCAACATCAAAGGAAAGCTCCAAAATTCAATGTTTATGAACCACAAATAGCTTGCTTGATAAAAAAACATGATGAGCAAAGGTCACTATGTGCCCCAAGGATTGCCACATGTCTAGATCCCCTGAGGACAACCGGCTTATATTCTATAGATAGAATATCCTCAATAGTTGATGTGGTAGCAAAAGTCTCTTGCACCATTTGAGCACTAATTTTAGCACATGCCCAGCAACTCTTGACCCAAACTTAAGAATGTTCATAACCAAGTCAGGAGTGCACAAAGCAGCTTTGTGTAGCACCAACTTGGCCATGTGATAGAATCCCCATTGAACCATGCTGAAGATTAAAGAAGGAGAAACAGCTGGATGTGTCACGTGTAAGGCACTTTTTCCTAGGACAATCCACAAGTATGGCAAATGTCTCAGTGACCTAAACTTCTTCTAGAAAATCAGCACTGCAATTTACTGGAACAACGCTAAGCTCAAATGATCCCCAGACCCCCCACATCCAATACACCAATCAATGGAACTCCACATTCCCCAAAGGCTAGTGTCAACAACCCGAGTAACTCTGAAAATCCATCCTCCAAGTCTTGTGATTATACCCAGGTGGCCAACATATTCCCACTTCCAATCTTAAAAGGAAGAGTAACCATAACATATAAACTAAAAGTGAAGGTGAAGAACCTGTATCCTCAAGCACATGCATGCATGCTAGCCATAGGTTTACTTGCTTGTGTCATAGACCAACACGGCAAGAACAGTAGCGCAACAATGGCAAGAGTAAAGAGAGGAGAAACCCCATCGATCAGTGAGATGATCTCAATTACCCATCCACCAGCCAATCATTGATCATGACAGCTGATCAACGATTAAAGTCCCCTGAGGCTCTAAATTGATGTCCAGCGAGAAAAAATCATTTCTTCACTCAAAGTACCTGGATCCATGCCTGGTCCCGAACTCCTGAAAGAGACACAATTTTGTCAACTTGCAGATGAGTTTCCTATTGCTAGAGTTCCCGAAGATGTATATAACCTGGTGGAGCTAAAACACCCACAAACGCATGATTGTTTCAGGACCTCCTGCCACCTGTACTGAAACTACTTCATTTTCGGCAAACAAAATATTGTCTGCAGCCCCTGTTATCTGTGCTCAACCTTTTTTTTTTTCAAGAGATGACATGAACACACAGCATGAGGAACGCTCCAATTATAAATACCTGTGTAATAGGAGATAGACAGCAAAAGGGAAAGACAATAATAACTTCACAATCACAATCTGTGCAGGAATGCCAACCTTCAGAAGACTTTTAGCAGAATGTAGCAGACAGAGAGGGAGAGATGGACCTTGCAACCTGCAGAAGGGAAGTTCATAACCAGGGGCAGCCAATCACCATGGACTAGAATTGGGGGGGAAGACTACACAATAGAGTATCAGGTCAAATCCTCAGATGAGATAGCTGCTAAATTTTGGAAGGAGTAGCCAGACAATTGGCTGGTCGTTGAAGCCCCTTTGAGTTGGGTGGAGACATTGGAGAGCCCTGTTTAGCCAATTGTTTCTGTTTCTCCTCTCGCTTCATTCTAAGCTCCTGCTCAAGCTCCTCTTTCCACAACCTTTGACGCTCACTAGAACTCAGACTAGGGCTTGGTAGTGGTTGCTGTGTGTCATTAATAAGACCTTTCCATTCATTCAACCTTGCTGACTGAATTTCCAAAAGAGGGGAACAATTGACACTGGGAGAAGGTGCTCCAGTTCCACTGGGGCTCCCAGAACTCACACTCCTCTCACTCTCTTGGCTGCTTCTGATTCCAATTGACCTTCCACTGAGACTGCCCGGTGATTTTCTGGGGCTGTGCGTTTGTTGTTTCGCAATAGCAGGGTTCAAAGGTGCAATAAAGCTCTCTGCAGGCCTAGTTGATGCAGGAATTTCTGAGCTCCTCATTGAGGTCTCATAAAATTCCTCCTGGAGTGGTGTCTGGAGCCTTTTGAGCTCCGAAGCCTTCTCATCCAAGACACCGGGTTATAGCTTTCATTCCAAGTATCATGTTGGATAGAATTGAACCTTACAGAGTCCAACCTCACAGAACAATTAAGGTCGTCCATGTCTGAATTCCCAACCCTTCTGGAAGCCCAGTTGATGGCATCAGAATTCTTCACGGAGTATGGGCAGCCTCTGAAAGAAAAGGAGGAACCCTTCCCAAGCACCCCAGTTGGCTTCCAGCTGTCCTAGCCAATCTATCTCCGTGTACCTTTGGCAGATGGCAATTTCGTGTTTCTCCTATTTGCCCGCTGCTGCTGCAAATGGCCATCAGCTGCTGCTTGTTGTTGTATGTCCTCGGATCCATCTAATCCTCCTTGAATCTCGCAGGTGAGAACGAAGGGATGCTTCAGAAGCTCAGTTGCATTAGGCCTCAGTGTGGGCTCCCTCTGGAGACACTTGAGGAGAAAATCCTCGCCTTGATGAGAAAGGTGCTCAGGGATGGGAGGGTGTGAGTTTGTAGTTCCAATGTGGAACAATGCAACTACCTCTTGGAACTGCTGGCTCCAGGGACGTTTACCAGTCACCATTTCAATCACAGTGCAGCCAACACTCGACATATCAGTTTGCCAGTTATTACCCTTCTGACGAATGACCTCAGGAGCCATCCAGTAAGGGGTGCCTTTCATGGACTTGGCTTCAGAAATCGTTCCAAGTTTAACCACCTTTTTGGATGCACCAAAGTCTGCAAGCTTGATACATCACCTGTTATCAACCAGGGTGAACCCCGGAGAGGGGGGGAGGCAACAGCCCATCAATCATTAGAGAAGTTGAAATAATACGAAGGGGGAAGGAAATGCCACCCAATGGTGGCATTGTCCTTCCCGAAAATGTTCATGTGAAGCCATTCCTTTCTAAAGGCAATCTCAATTCTAGATTGAATGTCGGGGTCCTTGATGGGGTGGTGAGATCTAATGGCTTTCCAGGTGGCCATGCCGACCTCAAAGGTGGCCACCCAAGCCTGATGAAGAACTTTTTTGAGAGAGTATTGGTCACCGAAGTGCCTTCAGCACCTCTCGAACCAGAGGTAATAGAGAAGAAAGCTACGAATAATGTCAAGAGGTTGCCTAGGGTAAGTGAAGCTGCCGGCGTGATAAGCAAGGAGCCCGGGAGGGTCGTCCTTTCGCTCGGTGGCAGCCTCCCCGAGTAGGATGAATGGCCAGGAGAGGGCGGTGCCCTCGGGCGCTTTCCAATCTTCCCAAATCCTCTTGAAAGCTTCCCAAGCGCATTGCGCCATGGGGCATTCGAGCAGGCAGTGTTGCGGAGATTTTTCGGCTCATGAGTCACAAACTTTGCAATGGGGGGGGGATCCCCATGAATTGAAGCCATGTGCCCACCGGGAGGCCTTGGTTGAGAATCAACCAGATTAGCGTACCCACCTTCCTTGGGCGGGCGTTGTGCCAAATTCTCGCAATCACTTCTAAGGTTGTGGAGTTTTGGAGATTGAGTCTTTGGATGAAGGCGAAAATGTTTGGGGTGTGCGCCATTCTCCTTGCATTCTTATACCCCCTTTTGGTGGTGTAGTGTCCCCTAGTGGGGGCAAAGTTTGCCGGTGCCACTCCCCTAGATCCCATGGGAGGTCTTGGATGAATCCTGTTTCAAAGACCCAATAGAGCGGGGGTTTCTTACCTGAAGCCGGTGGCTCTCTGGCCACTTTGAGAGTTTCCCTGGGTCTTTCCTAGAAAAGGACTCTGACCAGGCGGTAGTTGTCAATGGAAAGGGTGAGCGACTAGTGGCTCATGGCTTGAATGCAACCACTTGGCAAGATTTAGAATTCTATTGCGCTGGCCTTGCCTGGGGTGGATTCTAGTACGTAGTACACGCAGTCGAACGGGTCACCCGTGCTAGGAGCTGGGTTGCTGATCCAATCTCTGGCTTGGGCGCAACTGATGTGTGTGTCTAGGCATGAGGGGATGCTGGTGGTGATGATGTCCTTGTAACTTATGTTGGAGGCATGGTAGCTCATCCCCAGCTCAGAAAGGCTCTTCCATTTGTTGCGCTCAGAGTTCCACAAGTCCTTGACTCGGGAGCAGCCTGAGCGTGCGAAGGTGCAACCCTCTCTCAGGCCGTTAACTCCTAGTGGCATGCCTTTAATGTTGATGATTAAGGGGTTATCGAAGAGGGGCCGCCTAAGGGTTTCAGCCGCATTGGTTGGGTCTGATTTTGTCAGACCTGGTCTAACGTTTATCCACACTCCCACTATGCTTTTCCACATGGAACACGGAATTCTCTTAAGTTTGGGCGCTGTGAAGAGCCAGTTAATGTTCGGAATGTTGGGACCTTTGCCGTGTACCGGGAGCTTGGTCTGGTTGGCTCGGTGTCTCACCAGCTCTTTCCATGGTTCCCCGTCGAGGGTGAGACTTCTAACCAGGAGCTTGGCTAACAAGGTTTCGGACTGTGTCTTGGGATCAATAATGCCTAGGCCTCCATGAGAAGGTGAGAGGGCAAGCGTATCCCACTTTACTTTGGCGCAGGCGGGCATGGCCTTGCCTCCCCAGATAAAGTTTTTGACCACTCCCCGTAACTGGTTGCACATTCTGGGGTTGGGATTCCAGCATGCCGTTAGGTACCACGTGGAGGCAAGTAGGACTTGGTTCGCCACCAGGATCCTACCTGCTAGTGATAATGATAGGTTGTTGTGGCTCCAATTGATCAACTTGCCTTTGAGGGCAAGCATCATCTTGTCAAAGTTTGTTTCGGTGGGGAGATGGAAACCAACTTGAATTCCAAGGTATCAGGTGCCTTCGCCTTTGGGGATCCATTTGAGGCCTACCTCTTTGCCCTAGGTCCAGGTTCTTCCTTTCTTGCTGGCCCAGATGGCAGCTGATTTGTTCCAATTTTTGCCCCGAATGTTTGGCAAAAGAGCTTGAGGACGTTTTGAGCTTTGTCCATATTGGTTGGGGAGCCTTGGAGGTAGAGCGTGGTGTCATCCGCGAAGGTTTGATCCCTGATGCAACCTCCTTTTGGTAGGTGTAATCCTTCCACCCCATATTTGGGATCTTCCATCATGTGTCCTACGACGTCAGTGGCTAGAATGAAGAGGTAGGGGACCAGGGGGCACCCTTGTCTTACGGAGCGGGCCAAATAGAAATCTGGCCCAATGACCCCGTTGACCTTGATGGCGGAGGAGGCCAAGTGGTAAAGAGCTCGAACCCAATTCACCCTAGTGTTATTGAAGCCAAGCTTGGACAGTGCCGTGAAGAAAAATCCCCATTCTATCATGTCGAAGGCTTTTTCGAAGTCTAGAAGGAACAAAACCAGATCCCGGTTGCTCTCTTCTACCTAATCCAAGGATTCTTGAGCCATGAATGTGTTATCAAAGATACTCCTGCCCTCCATGAAGCTCGTTTGGTTGGGCCTGATTATGTGTGGGAGGAATACCTCGATCCTTCTAGCAAACGTTTTGGCCAAAACCTTATACGTGCTACCCAGAAGCATGATTAGTCTCCAATTGTTGATTTGGAGTGGTCCCCGGACTTGGGGATGAGAATTATCATACCTTTGTTGATGTAGGTTGAGGCTTCCCCAGAGTCCAGCATCGTCGTGAAAGCTTTGAGGAACATCGGTGCGACTTCTTCTGCGCACTCATGGAAGAATTCCATCGGGACGCCATCATGCCCGGGGGCCTTGCCTTTGGGTAAGGCGCAGATGGTGTCGTGAATCTCTTTGAGTGTGAGATTTCTGGTCAGAAGCGCATTCGTTTCATTCGTGACCTTGATGAGAACGTTAGCCCAGCATTGCTGTTGGGCTTCAACGGTGCCAAGGGCGAGCGCGTCTGAAGAATACAGACGCGTATAGAAGTCGGTAATGTATTAGGAGAGGTTGGTTTGGCCAGAGATTGTCCCGGACTCGGTTTCCAGTTCTTTTAGTAAGGCTTTCTTTTCTCCTATGCGGTGGAAATCAAAGAAGGCTTTTGAACAAGTGTCCCCGTACCTGTGCCAGCTGGCTGAGGAGAGGTGTTGGTTGCGCGGCACAGAGTCTTGGAAAACCTCAGATAGCTTGCCTTGTAAGTTGGAGAGAATGTCCCTCACTTCTTCATTTGTCGGGTCCCGATGAAGCTGAACCTCCGCCAGCTGGACTTTTTTCACGTGCGTCCTGACGCGGGTCCCTTGGGCGCGTTTTTTTGCTTTCATGAGACACGCGTTGCAACGCATGACCTTCGCGGTGGCGGCCTCTAGCTAGGTGGGCCAGTCCCGGTCATTGGTGGGGAGCGGGTTGTCGCCTGCCCAGGCTTGCAACATCTCCTTTTTGCACTTTTCTTCACTTAGGAGTGAAGTGTTGAAAAGCGTGAGGGGTTGTTAGGGGCGACATGTTGCCCCCAGATCATGATGATCAGGGGCGAATGATTTGAGAGCTTCCTCATGGAGGCCGCTGTTTCGATGTTCCCACCCCTAACATTTATGTCCTGGTGGACCAAGAATTTATCAATTCAGGATATGGCTGAGTTTGCTCCGGATCTCCCGTTGTCATACATGTATTCCTTTTTGGACATCTTGCGGAAGTTGTCGAGGCACCATGCGTCGGTCACTCCGTAGTGTAAGGTCATGTGATGCCAGGAGGCGGCTTCCCTCCTATGCATCTGCCTCTCGCCTAAGGTGCCTCTGTGAGTGGTTTCTTCGAGATGGTTGAAATCTCCGCCCAATATGATGTGATCCGAGGTGAACCCCGTTTGGTTTCTCTTTTTCCAAATCAAAGCTCTGTCGTTGGATGAGCGAGCGGCGTATATGTTGACAATGGTTAAGGAGCCATTGTCAGGGAGCTGGAGAGTGATGTACTAGGTGCAACCTTCTATCAGAATTCCACTTTCCTTGACGAGCGAGGCGATTGTCGCAACCCCACTTTGGCCAAGTGTGGGGGTGAAGCCCAACACTTGGAAAAGTTGGAGATTTGGAATCCACCGGGACTCCTGAATGTTCAGAGTTTGACAGCAAGGCCCAAAACACCTCGCATTGAGGTGTTCTTGGTGTCATTGGAAAGGTCTTGAAACGTAGATATCGAAAATGGCCTCGCATTGGCCATTCAAACATATGCAGCCCAAGTTATGGGCAAAAGAAGGGCCGTGTTCTCCGCTCCGGTCTTCATCAATAAATTGTGCGCCGGGGCTAAGAACTCGACCTCGTTGTTCATGCCAAGTATGGACTCCAGTGCTTTCCAGTGCAAATGTCTTTTGTTCTAGATGCTTAGAGCACTTGTTCTAGTGTTAATGTGGGCTAGGATGGTGCACTCTGTCCTTCCCTTGCTCAACTCCTCTTGCCAACTCCATTCGAGGTGGAGCCGGTCTTTGAAGGCTAGTTTGTACTTTAAAAATTTCTCTTTTAGATCCATTTCTAGGTGTTGGGTGAGGTCCACCCAGGCTGAATTATGGGTCCATTCTGCTTCAACGAGTCCCATGATTCTGATGTTGAGCGAGAGGTTCGGCGATGCTTGGTTTTTGGAATGTACAAGGGTTTCCTTCTCGGAGTTCTTTTCCTTGACCAGTACCGACCACACTCTGGCTCTGCAAAATTCTTGATTGGGTGGGACAGGGATGCCAAGGGAGGTGAAGAAAGTGTGATGTACCTCGGAATGCATTTGACTTCTCTTCCCCCCCGGCGTGGTATCTGAATGCGAGGTGGGGAGAGGGGATTGGTGGGGGTCTTGCCGAGGCGAGGTAAGTTTGGGGACGTGCTTCCTCCTTCCTTGGAAGGACCAGTCTTCCGTCAAGTCCTCTTGAAGGTTAGTTCGATCCCTCGGTTTCCTTCACCTGGGCTGGCGAACGGGTTGGCGTTCGCACCTAGGGTGAGTGTCTAAGAGATGGCCAATCCCGAGATCCCAAAGCATAGTTTGGCTTTTGATGCGGAGTCTCCTTTTGGGGGCTGTTCAACGTCTGGGCGGGACTTGAAGTGACTTGGGGACTCTATCGATTCGGCCATGACTTGATCCTTTTGGGCGTCGTTCAACCAGCCCCTTTGGCCGAGCCCCATTGCTGAGCTTTCGATGGGGGGGTTGAGTGAGTTGGTCGCTTGCATGGGGGCCGAAGGCGAATTGTCAGGTCCCATGCTTTTGTACGTGATATGCCTGTCGCAACCCCACTTTGAAGGAGTTGTGAGGTCGCCACTCACACTCCCGATGTTGCAACCCCACTTTGAGGGAGTTATGAGGTCGCCACTCACACTCCCAAAAATGGGACTTGGGAGTCTTCCGGGATTCCCAAAAACTCAAAGCGCAATTATAGGGGTCAAAACACCTCGCATTGAGGCGTTCTTTATACCGTTGGAAAGGTCTTGAAGTGTAGATGTCCAGAATGGCCTTGCATGAGCCATTTGGACATTTGTAGCACAAGTTATGGTCAAAAAAAAGGCCGGAAGTCAAATTGGCAGTTTGACTCCCGACCACTAAAAGTCGGGAATCGACCTGATTCCGGTGCGTGCAGGTGAAGTGCAGCACACCCTTGGAAAGCTCTCAAGGAAATGTACAACTTTGGTTTAGACCTCGTCCTGATCCGAATTTGGGGCGAGAAGTTATGAGCGTCCAAAATATCGAGAGTCCAAACTAGGACAATTTCGAGATTCCACTTTGGGAGTCCCGGGAAAAAAAGTCATTTGGATGCAAGTGTGGTAGAGAACTGCAGAGAATACTATATGGGGGAAGGTGATGGCTTCTTTTGAGTCTGGGCCGTGGTGAGTCAAGTGAGTCCAAAGTAGCCCGTGGCTTGTCCCAACACCAAAAGGGTGCAAAATGAGTTCGAACCAACTTGTTGGTTGGATTTGGATGCAGGACCATGTAATTGAGTAAGCTTGTCCCTCTTCCTAGTCTATCCCGGAGCTTTCAGCACGCCCCTCTCACCCCCTGTAGTGTTAGAAGCTGGGAACGTGCCCCGAGTCCCAGAAATTCCGCAACTTGAGTGACCTAGCCCCAACTTGGGGCTAACTTGGGACTTGGGATCGCGCCAATGCCATTCCCCTTAGCTTGGGGGATGGTCTGAGCTTTTAGGGAGGGTCCTGTTTTGCTTGCGCGGGTCGCGCTTTGGTGTGGCGCTCTAGAATCTAAAGCCCTCTCTGCCTTTTCGCTCGGACGAGGGGGGTTGTTGTTGTGGTGGGTGAGCCCTTCCCGAGGCTTGGTTTTGTTGAGGTTGCATATTTGGGCATGGTGCCCGAATCTTGGGCATTTCCGACATTGATTCAAAAGGCCTGAGTAGATGATTCTTTGGAATACTATGTCCTTTGCTAATGCGCCTTCCGCCATGGAAAGGATCTTGATGTACCCCGCAAGCTTGGTGATGTCTCTCACTTCGATTGTTACCATGGGCCCAGCCGGCCTCTTCATGTATGAATCGGTGGCTTCGATTTCCAGGACTTCGCCAAACTTGCTAGCCATGATGGTTAACGCCCTTGTATTGCAAAACTGCTCGTGGAGGTTGAAGAACTGAATTTTTATCGTGTCTGTGAATAGCGCTTCCGCTCCTTGAAAGCTAACGTCGAAATTTGGTGTGTATCTTGAGAACGAAAGGTTGAGTCCGTTCCACTCAACGGTTGTGAGCTTTCTGGTTGTTATGGCGCCTTCTTCGTTTTCGAAGAGAATCTTGAAATATCCCCTTGCGAGTAACGTGGCGGAGATGAAGGAGGCCGGGAGGTGGAGCTTCAAGCACTCGTGGAGGGCTTTGAAAGTCGCTCTCCCTCCCAAAGTTCTGCCTATTACTGTTTTGCGCGTTTTTTTGGTTGCGTTTTCTTGCATCTCGAGTACCATGTCCATTGGGAAATCCGCCTCTAATTCCAAGTTATAATCCACTAGCGATGGACCTTGGGTGGCCTCCCCCGCAGGGGAGGTTGTTCCTGGTCCGCTGCATGGGTGCGTGATCAAAATTGGGTTGGGAGGAGCCATTGCGGAGGTGGTTGGTTTCTTTCTTATTGCGCTTCTCTTGTTTGGCTCCTTTGCTTTGGCGGCTGAGAGATCCTCTCTCACCACTTGCCTTACGGTGGTGGCGCCCAAGCCCTCCGAACCAAAGCCTTGCCCAACAATTAGAGAAAACAAATCTGAAGTGCGAGGGAGAGGAGAGGTTTTCTTTGGAGGTACCTAGGTGAGAAGAATTCTGCCAAAAGTTACGGCCACGCTTGTTGTGGTTCGCGTCAAGGTGTCCCAATGGGCGATCAGCGAAGATGACCGTTGAAGGCAGCCTTCGCGCGATCCTCCATCGCTCCTTGGAGAGTTCGCTTGCGCGTCCTTGTTTAGGAGCTGACATCTCGCTGAATCACTAAGGGTGGCCAGGTCCACCGACACTTGGCTTGCGTACTTCCCTTCCTTGCTGAACAGGCTTCCCGGGAGGAAGAAACTTGGCGCAAAGAGAGCTTCATGAGAGCCTTGCGCTAACGGATCAAAGGATCCGTTAGCAAGAAACGAGTTTTCGTTGCTTGTCAAGAGGGAGCTCGGGTGCCGTCGCAGCCGCTAGGGTTCAATTTGTTGCATTTGAATTTGCCAAAACCTTGTCGCGCGCCTCGCCCTATTTTCCGAATCCTGTCAGCCACGAGAAAGAACTCGTTTAGCCTGGAGATCTGGAGATCTTCAGACTCTGAGTAGATTTTCATCTTTACCATCGAGAAGCGCTTCGAAATCAACTAAGAAAGCGTGCATTGGACTTAGGAAAGAGTGGGTCCCTCTGATACGCACCCAAGGAGCGGAGAGCCCATGTGGAGGCGAAGAGCCGCGGAGAGCCGCAGAGAATACTATGTTATCAACCAAGATGTTTGCCCCTTTGATGTCACGATGCCAATTTGCAACCCTTGTGGCCAATGTCGTAGCATTTATTAGTAACTTGGGGCCAGACAAAAAGCCAAAAATGCTCAAAGTTGGCCCCAAGTTTTTCCAGCCCTGACTCCTAGTGTAAAGCGGGCCTTAGACTAAATCAGGGTCTCTGAGTTCAAATTTAACATTTCTTTGAAGCGTCTTGGAGTTATCATGGGGAAAGGGCTCGTTCAAGAAGGTGAATGTATTGATGTAGCTGCAGGTTCGGCCTGGCCATTAATTACAGGTTTCCCGAATTCCTTCACAAACAACAGACTTGGTTGTGGGCACCATAACACAAAGCAAGTCAGAAAACCAAATATGAGCAAAAAGTTACTGGCTTTCACTAGGCTAAGGCCTCAGATCTCGGATCCAACATGTTTGCACTTTGCACGAGATGTCAATCGTGCTGATTGTGGTTCTCCACATAAGGAGTCAAAAGGGTCTTGGAGTAAAACACCATTAGGCCCACTTTAGACAAGGGTCCAGGGTCCAATTTCCTAGGAACCAATTTGGACTCACGTGAAGCAACTTGAATCCTTGAGTTGGAGTGTAACTGGGTCCGTAGCCTGATTGTTGGTTATCCATATCAGGAGCTTTCCTTTAATCACTGTCTTTTGGTCCAAACCAATCGATTTTCCCTCCAAAACATGCCATATTAGCCTCAATTTGCCACTTTTTGGTCTTGGACCCTCGTCTAAAGGCCTTGGGACCAATTTAAAGCTTTTGACCAATAAGATTGCTTGAATTCATTGGTCCCTGGACCTTCATTGAAAGTCGCCCTTAGTTTCACAACATGTTTTTCCATATTTTATTTAGGGTGCACACATATATACCTCTGTACCAGTGTTTGTTTTTTTCCCTTTCCTTCTTTCAATTTTGTGGTTTGTAAAATTTGTTGATTTTTTCCATTTTATGTGCATTTTTTTCTGGAATTAACAATATTAAAACGAATTTTCCCAATTTCTTCAAATTTTCTACGAAGCCACAGTTCGAAAATTCACCAAGAAAAATCACTCCACTGTACAGAATTTCCTTTGTTTTTCCACTCTGGATTTATTTGCTATGACTACTGTCCATGTAATTTTTCCTTCTCCCCCCAGGCTGCTCCAATCAGAGCCACTGGCCAGGGCGAACCAGCAGCACCTACACTGGTACACTCACCTTCTTGAGTGAGGCCTCTTAGAGCCTGTCTTTGTCGATTTAGAGACCCTGATTTTGTCTAAGGCTCTAGTGTAGGCCAGGTTCACCCAACCAAGGCAAATTGACCCCCACATTGGGATCATGGTGCAAAACCACGAAGCTTGTTTAAATTGCTAGTGAATATTCATAAATATCATTTTACTAGACTAAATCAGGTCCCAAAGCCCAAATCTATAAAATTTTGGGGCCTAATACGGCCTATTAAATGGGTTTTGGGGGTTTTTACAGTGATCCCAATGTGGGGGTCCATTCATCCTGGCCGGTTCGCCCAAGGCCAAATTAATCATGCATTGCCTGCAACATGAGCTCTGGGCAGAGCGCTTCCATAATGCACTGGGTGAAATCAGCCAACAGCAGGAAACGTGTGGATGAATAAAAAAAATTTGGTCAGTTTTGAGATACAGCCCAAGTGGCTATCATCGGTAGGAAGATTAGTCAGATTAAGCTATGAGCTAAATATAGGCATTAGACAATTTTAAACATATTTCTCTTATTTTTGGCTACCTACTTGAAAACCATGTAAGCAAATCTGACGATTTTTCTTTTGAATTTGGTTGAATTTCGGCTATTGAGAATCTCAAAAAGCGTTTGACTTTAGCACTTTTTAAATTTATGGCTTAGCTTTTTTTCCGCTATAGAAAGGTCAGTGTGTGGATGTGAACAAAAGTCATGATGATAAGAATGGAGGAGGCCAAAGGGCAAAAGTAAAACGCGTTTGACAAGTCTCAAGTTGACATTGCATATTCCATCCTCAATTATGAGTAGAAAATAGAGACATGTGTTCCACAAAAGAAAGTAATGAATTGTTCAGTGGCCAAGAATTTGGTAAAGCGCGTATGCTAGAGAGTCTGGAGAGTCACGGCAAAACCCTTCTAGAAGTTTCTGGGCGAGGAGAAAATGGAGAAGAAAAAACATCTGTAAGAAAAGTCGACAAGGAGTGAGAGAAGAGTGTGAGAGAATTCCAGAGAGTTTCATCGTGAAGAGGAAAGGGCTTATTTTTTTGGGGAGATCTAGTGGAAAGATCAGCTTAGCTTGCGAGAATCCGTGATGTGAGGGACACCCATCATACCCTGTGTATGCTATTGGGATGGCAAAGGATTTCTAGCAGGTTTTATGAGAGCAAAAGGTTAAGAGAAAAATATTTATGAGAGCGGTTAGCAAAAGGAATTTCAGTAATGCGAAATATGGGAAATTCATATTGCCTCAAGGGAAAAGGAGTTGATCTTTCTCAAGGGCCACCCAAAAGAAAGAGAGATGTTGTGCAGATCCCTGCTGTGATTGAGACACCTTTGGTCCCCGCTGAAAATGCTCCTTCAAGCTCTGGATCGCACAGCAATGGGGTGCTTCTTCTTCATCTTATCATGAGCTTTCTTTGCACAGTTTTTTCTTGGGGTTTCCCAAGTTACATGTTGAAGTTTGATTTTTCTTTACTTTTTTTTTTTTTGTTTGGGTGTGGACAATTTTCCTTGACCCTTACAACCATGATAGCTTATTGTCCTCACAAAGCATCGGGAGAAGGAGGTCTAGTTCAGATTTGAACTCCCAACCTGCAGCTTCACAACCATACCCTTTAGTCACTAGGGTACCTGGATGTCCTCAATCATTTACAAGCTTCCTTGTCATACATTTTCACCTTGCCTACTTTCCAGTTTGTTTGTTTAGATAAAAACAATATGAAATGATGTTCAAAACAATAGGAAATTGAGTCCTCATTATAGCCTCTTACATTAAGCTGGTAACTCAGTTGCTATAACAAATAGAATTGGTGAAAGGGAAATTTGTCAATCGGCATTGACTAAGAATATATTGAACTTGTAAGGATTGGAATTGTCATTATAGATTATGAGTTAAGTTCAATGTGTAGTCTTAATCCAGCAACCTAAAGCAAATTATTAAAATGCGCTTGGACATTCTTATTGGGTTTGTGTCCCGATTCCTTAGGAGTTGGAGGTCTTAATGATCCAAATGTTGAGGAAAACGTCATGAAATACAAATGAACCAAACTAGATGGCTAAGCTAATCAACCCAAACTTGAAATATCCAATTCTTAGCATTAACCTTTTTTGATTGGCATATGTTCCACCTACTATGTAACAATATTTACTTAATTGAACTTTTTTTGAAACTTTGAGGTCTAAGACACATGTGAATGATCTTCATTTATTAGTCATGCAAGATAAATTTGGTATTCTCCAATTCATCTATTATTGTCTTCTTGTTAAACTTAATCTTTTCAATTAATTATTGCTTTTATCAAATTACTATAATTTGTATATTGCAGTTCTCTTATTTCATGTATAGTCAAATTATTTTCGAAAGATGTTTCAAAAATTGTGTTCTCATTTTCATTTTCTTTGCAGAAATATCCAGTGCATGATTTAAATCCCACTTGCAATTCCAATAATCCAAACTTGACCATCATTTTTTTTCATGGGATTACTTTTGGCACAAATGATGAATGGAAGGAAACATGGACAACATGCCCCACCAACAATCGAGAAGAATGCATATGTTGGCCAAAAAAGTGGCTACCCGAAGACTTGAACAACAATGTTCGAATTTTATCATTGTCCTATGATTCTAACATTGTGGCAAGTGTTCACAATGATGTGACTGAAATTGGCAAAAACCTTATTCAAAGTTTGGTTACAAATTCAAGGTGTGACAATCTCCTCTACTCATGGACACATAATTACTACTCCTTGTGTACATTAAAGATAATAGTTTGTAGTTTTAGAATTTCTTACATGTTTTGCATGAGTTAATTGTTCATGTGTGCTAATATTGTGATACACACCAAGAAGTTTCAATTTATTTGAATCATTAGATTCATGTAGGAAAACATAAAATGGGGCTAAAATGCAAATGTTCTTGTTTGAAGATAACAGCAAAACCTATGTTCATATTATAAATTCATGGTACAACTAGTTTGGTTTTGATGATAATTTTTATTTGTCATTTTTTGAAGCTTTATCTTTGGCAATGCAATTGAATTGAATTGAATTAATAAATGTATAAAAAAATTGCATCCATTTCATTACATAAAAATTATTTCCAAAAAAGGGTATATATATATTTTTTAGGTTAAATTTATTTTTATTTCAACAATATTTCCAAAGTAACACATAGAAAATGAGTTGTACATTAACACAAAAATGTAAACACCTACATAGTTGTACATAATAATCATTTTACCAAAACATGGTTGTCACATTTTTTAGGTAGATTAATGGAGTCAACAAATGAAAAATGATAAGCAAATCAATTATGAACTTATAGTTTAGGTCATGTGTGAATTGGAAAATTGCCCAAAGTATAATAGGATAAATTTGTACATGCTAATACAATGTTGATAACAAAATTTTGCTACATTGTTGAATATTTTGTAGTTATCAATCCCTTTGGGATGGACCAGTGGCATTAGTTGCTTATAGTTTTGGAGGTCTTGTATTCAAAAGCTTGGTGGTTGAAGCTAACAAACATGTACGTCAGAGGTTAAAAAATCGTTTGGATGATGAAGTACAAAAATGTTGTAAGACATTTTTGAACAGTGTCAAAGGTGTAGTATTTTATGGTGTACCACATTCTAGTGATACCCAATATTTATCAAACTATTTCACTTGGCAATATCAACAAGTCAACAAGTTGAGCAAATATGCAACCCAATCTGGTTTTTAAAAAAATTTAGAATCTTTCAACCCACAAATGGAGCACCTTTCAACGGATTTTAAATATGCCGTTTGTGAAGACTTCAACATTTATGCGTTTGGTGAAGGATTACCACTCAACAAAAATTGGATAAGATTTTCATTTCACCACATTGAAAGTTATCCAATTTGGTTCATAAGTTGAACATTTTTTGTATTGTCAAAACTTGTTTGGGATTAAAGACTCAATACTTCTAAATATATTAATGTGGTGAATGGGTCATGTGTTTTATGAACTTTGTTTCATGAATTACTATTCATGAAAAGGAAATTTGATTGATTTCAAACATCAAGAAATAGGTTCAAAATTTTCCTTTCATCAAATCAATTGCATATAAATATTTGTAAGGAAAATCATAACATCATTAAAAACATGTAATATTAATGAAATTAAAAACCAATAACTTTATGATGTATTTGTATAATTTCTTGCCAAAGGGTTGAAGGAAATTATTTTTACACATAATATTTGATTATGATTCGAACATCAATAGTTATTAAACTTAGTTTCCACCACCATTTGGAATTACTATGTTACTTATAAATTAAAGCATAAGTGAACAAACAAATCAATGAGTTCCATTAACTTAATCTTTTGCACATGCAGGGAATTTTAGTGCCATATACTTCAGCTATTCAATTGTCAAATAACAATCATTACAAAATTGAGGATGTTAATCATTTGAAAATTTGCAAGCCACCGAATAAAGATCATCCAAGTTATTTTTTATTGTTAAAATGTTTGAAAATATGTATGGAGGTAAAAACATCAAATCTAAGTCTTTTGATTTCATATATGTTCATGTAATTTGATACACATTAGGTCATAGCACACTTGATGTGTATAACATATGCAATGTCATATATATTGGTTATCAAATAAAAAAGATAACATATAAATGACCTATATTTTGTGAATTTTGACAGAAAAATATATTACTTCCACCTTTGCCATGTCATGAGGTGGCGTTGATTGACAAAGCAAAAGACATAAACATTTTGTTACAAAAGGAATCTATTGTGGGTTTGGTTGGAATGGGTGGGATTGGGAAAACCACTTTGTGCAAAAAATTCTATCATTTGTTCCACAATCAATATGACAAATCTAGTTTTTTAGAAGATGTGAAATCAAAGGACAATATCAATGATGTCATAAAACAACTCCTACATGATTTACGTGGCAGAAGGTTATGCAAGGATGAAAATGTGAATGAAGAAGACCTTGACCAAATTAGGCGATGTATGATATCGCAGAAAATGTTAGTGGTGGTGGATGATGTTACAGCAGAGAACCTTACATCCTTGCAATTTCTCATTGATAAGGTTGCCAAGAATGCAACTTTTAAAAGCAAAATACTTGTGAATTGTCGAAATTGGCAAATTCTGAAATCTCATGTAAATGAGGATGGAAAAGTGGTCATGAAATCTTTGGAAGAAAAGCCAGCAAGGGAATTATTTATGTTCCATGCATTCGGTAATGCAAATCATGTTCCAACAAAGGATTTCAAATATATATGTATGAAAATTATAGAAGCTTGTGGGGGGCTCCCTTTAAGTCTTAAGGTATTAGGTTCTTTTTTATGCAATACAAAAGAATTGGAAATTTGGGAAGGTGCATTGAGCAAATTGAAAAGTGGGCAAAGTGTCACCGGGGGCAGTGATAATGAAGAGCTTTGGAATAAATTGAAATTTTCTTATGAGTACTTGGATAGCGACCATCAAAGCATGTTTTTGGATATTGCTTGTTTTTTCGATGGTTTGAAAATAAGTACAATTTGTCGAGCATGGAGTGGAAATTATGAACACCCAAAGTTTGAATTACAAAACTTACAACATAGATCTTTAGTCCAGTGGGCAGAAGATGGAATCTTGTACATACACGAACAATTACGAGACATGGGTCAAAATATTACAATGGAACTTCCAATTATTAATCGATTTATATGGAAATCGAATAAGTCAAAACACATTTTACAAAAGGATAAGGTTGTCACCATACTATTTGAATCCTATAATTTTATTTTGATAACCTATGAATTTTTTTTAATGTCTATAACCAAATGTTTTAACTTTGAATCTTGATTTTATAAATACATGTTTTTCTAGTAAAAAATGGCATTAGGATGAAATGTTTTTTTATATTAATAATCCCTTTGTTTTCATTTCATGTGATAGGTGGTGGAAAATTTAGAAGGCATTTCATTGAAAAAATGTGTCAATTTGCCTACGTTGTCCCAAATTGGTTCAAAGGGATTTCCCAACCTTAGGTTGGCTGACTTAACAGAAGCTTCACCAACTATAGTGGAAAATTTCATCCAAGAGTGAAATTTGAATAACGTCAAGTGGTTGTGCCTAAAAAAATGCAAGATTCAAAAGTTGCCAAATAATTTGTTTTATTGTTTACAATTACAAGTACTTGATTTGGCACAATGCCAAAGTTTAGAAGAAATACCTTCATCTATTGGCCAATTGAAAGCACTCCAAGAATTTGATTTCGAAGGGTGTCAAAGCTTGCAAAAATTGCCTACATCTATTGGCCAATTGAAAGCACTCCAAGAATTTAATTTGGCAAGGTGTGGGAGCTTACAAGAATTGCCTACATCTATTGGCCAATTGAAAGCACTCCAAGAATTTAATTTGGCAGGGTGTGGGAGCTTACAATAATTGCCTACGTCTATTGGCCAATTGAAAGCACTCCAAGAATTTGATTTGGCGGGGTGTGGGAGCTTGCAAGAATTGCCTATATCTATTGGCGAAGTGAATGCACTCAAAAAGTTTGATTTGAAAGGGTGTTCCAACTTGAAAGAACTACCTTTATCTATTAGCAAATTGAATGCACTTCAAAAGTTTAATTTGTCACGGTGTTCCAATTTGAAAGAACTACCTTCATCTATTGGCCAATTGATAACACTCCAAAAATTTGATTTAGGAGGGTGTTTGAGCTTGCAAAAATTGCCTAAATCTATTGGCCAATTGAAAGCACTCCAAGAATTTGATTTGACAATGTGTGGGAGCTTGCAAGAATTGCCTACAACTATTGGCGAATTGAATGCACTCAAAAAGTTTGATTTGGAAGGGTGTTTCAACTTGAAAAAACTATTTTCATCTATTGGTCAGTTGAATTCACCTCAAGAGCTTATTTTGTATGAGTGCCACACGTTGAACGAACTACCTTCATCTATTGGCCAATTGAATGCACTCCAAAAGCTTGATTTGTCATATTGTTTCAACTTGAAAGAACTACCTTCATCTATTGGGCAATTGAATGCACTCCAAAAACTTTATTTATCAAAATGTTCCGAGTTGAAAGAACTACCTCCATCTATTGGCCAATTGAATGCACTTCAAGAGCTTACTTTGCGTGACTGGTCTAACTTGAAAGAACTACCTGATTCTATTGTTCAATTGAATTCACTCCAAAAGCTTGATTTGTCAGGGTGTTCCAACTTGAAAGAACTACCTTTATCTATTGGTAAATTGAATGCACTCCAAAAGCTTGATTTGTCATGGTGTTCCAACTTGAAAGAACTACCTTCATCTATTGATAAACTGAATGCACTCCAAAAACTTGATTTGTCAATGTGTTCCAACTTGAAAGAATTACCTTCATCTATTGCCCAATGGAATTCACTCCAAAAGTTTGATTTGTCAAGGTGTTCCAATTTGAAACAACTACCTTCATCTATTGGCCAATTGAATGCACTCCAAAAGCTTGATTTGTCATGGTGTTCCAATTTGAAATAATTACCTTCATCTATTGGCCAATTGAAAGCACTCCAAGAATTTGATTTGGCAGGGTGTGGGAGCTTGCAAGAATTGCCTAAATCTATTGGGCAATTGAATGCACTCCAAAAGCTTGATTTGTCAAGGTGTTCCAACTTGAAAGAACTACCTTCATCTATTGGCCAATTGAATGCACTCCAAAAGCTTGATGTGTCAAGGTGTTCCAACTTGAAAGAATTACCTTCATCTATTGAACAATTGAATGCACTCCAAGAAATTGATTTGTCAATGTGTTCCAACTTGAAAGAACTACCTTCATCTATTGGGCAATTGAATGCACTCCAAAAACTTTATTTATCAAAGTGTTCCAAGTTGAAAGAACTACCTCCATCTATTGGCCAATTGAATGCACTCCAAAAGCTTGATTTGTCATGGTGTCACAACTTGAAAGAACTACCTTCATCTATTGGCCAATTGAATGCACTACAAAAGCTTGATTTGAAAGGGTGTTCTAACTTGAAAGAATTACCTTCATCTATTGAACAATTGATACACTCCAAGAAATTGATTTGTTAAGGTGTTCCAACTTGAAACAACTACCTTCATCTATTGGGCAATTGAATGCACTCCAAGAGCTTTGTTTGGACCGCGAGTGTCCCAACTTGAAATAACTACCTTCATTTATTGGCCAATTGAATGCACTCCAAGAGATTTGTTTGGACCGCGAGTGTCCCAACTCGAAATAACTACTTTCATCTATTGGGCAATTGAATGCACTCCAGGAGCTTTGTTTGGATCGCAAGTGTCCCAACTTGAGATAAGTACCTTCATCTATTAGCCAATTGAATGCAGTCCAAGAGCTTTGTTTGGATAATGAATGTCCCAACTTGAGATAAGTACCTTCATCTATTGGCCAATTAAATGCATTCCAAGAGCTTCGTTTGGATAACAAGTGTCCCAACTTGAAATAACTACCTTCATCTATTGGCCAATTGAATGCATTCCAAATCTTTATTTATAAAACCTTTCTAACTTGAAAGCATCATGAAAAAAGTGCATTATCTATTGGCCAATTGAATGCACTCAAAATCTTCATTTATCAAAGTGTTCCAACTTAAGATAACTATTTTCTTTTATTGGCCAATTGAGTATAATCCAAATGTTTCATTTGTCAAGGTGTTCCAATTTGAAAAAACTACTTTCATTTATTAGTCATTGAATGCACTTGAAAATCATGATTTGTGTGAATGCCTCAACTTGTGGGAATTATTAACATGTACATTGGCCAATTAAATGCACTCCAAAAGTTGTAATTGTGGGAATGTATGAACTTGCAGGAATTACTTACGTTTATTGGCCAATTTAATGCATTCAAGGGATTTAATTTTCTAAGGTGTTTCAATTTGAGAGAATCACTTTCATCTATTGCCAACTAAATCATTAGTACAAAACCCTTCTTCTTCAACCAACCCACCTTTGACTTGATGTCATCTTCCACTATGTTTCAATTGTAATTTTTTAAATATTTAAAAACATTATTGACAATTGCCAAGTAAATTGAGTTGCCTACTCTTTTGGTGGACAAATGAAGGCAAATCCCAACTATTTTGGAGCTCTTGGAATATTCTTAACACCCACATGGTCTATAATTGAATTCTAATTGAAATATTGACTTGGAAAATTACACTCTGTAATCAAGCCTCCCAGGGTGGTGTGTCAACTAAGAAAGTCCCATGTTCAACTATTTTGGTCAATTACAAAACATAGTGATGCATGATAGATCGCACATGGATGGATGACATTGAGTTGGGATTAATGTCTTTGTTGCAAGTGCACATCAGGATTGTTTCTCAATTACAACTACAAGTTGAAAGGCAAAAAACGAATGTTGGGCATTCTTACATACTATGTCAACACTTCAATTACAAGTGCTACTTAGTAAACATGACAACAACCATTGTGCCATGCTCTACAAACATTGGTATGCATGGTTCTGGTTTTAAGAAACAAATATTTATTGAAGTTGTCAAAACCAACAAAGCCACAATGATGAAAATATGTTTTTTCTCTTTGAAAGACCCCAATAGTTAGATTTTGAAAACTATCAAGTTAATTGATGATTTGTCAAAACATTCAAATCCTAGGTTCCATGATAGATGGTGGGCAAAAATGATTCAACTTCCAAGAAAACATTATAATTCCATATTAAAAGAAATTTGACATTGAGAACAAATATAATAAAACTAGTTTTCTTTATACTTCAATGCATGAGAAAATATATATGGACAAGGATAGCTTCATGCCCAAGAAAAAAAGGACCTTTTCATTAGTAAAAGCATTGTCACTAGTAGAAAAAGGCTAAAATGTAATAAAATGATTTGTGACTACATGCAACTAATTGTTGTTGACAATTAACATTGGTTACATTTGTGACTAAAAATCACATCACACATTTTTTGGTCACATTTATGATTATGTTGGAACTATTTATAAGTTTTTCATTCTTCCAATGAGATGACTTTTCAAATTATTTTCATTTTAGAAGGCCTTCGTATGGCCCATTAGTTGCGAAAGTGACCAAAAAATGGTAACTAATACTTATTTATACATTAAGTTGTGTATGTTACTAATTTTGTATAGGGTAAGTCATGTGTTTTATGTTATGATGACTAACAATTATGTATAGTAAGCCTTATGTATACATTATGTACTCCACATTATAATGGTATATATATGTATTATTCTCGTGGATTAATTAGGCATGGTTTGAAAAAAAATAAATTGTATATTAGCCTCATATTAGTGTATATGTAAAGGTGACAATACATCAAACATCCATAGGTATATAAAAAAAAGTACAATAATTATCGTAGAATTATTGTAATTAAATTAATAACCAAAAATGATATAAATAATTATAAATAATCAAATTCTTTAAAACTTAAAATTTACAATTAAAATCCATATTTAATCTTTTTACACCAATCATAATGGAATTCCCATAATTAATTTAATTATCATCATTATTTTCAAACTATTTATAATTACTTCTTTAAGGTAAATAATTATTCTTCCAACATAAAAAATTTTCCTTAATTTTTATTTTTTTACAATGCTAAAAATTCACTAAAAACTTATATAATATGTAATTGCACTTAGTAATAATGTTTTTAATTTATAATTTGAATTTACATTTACAATTCTTATGGTTTTACTATAATGTGAATAATTAATGTAATTATTTTAATTAGAATAATTCAATTATAGTAAATTATTGTATGTAAAACCTATAATATTTTATTGAAAGTGAATAATTATTACTACTACATTAATTTTTACATTATTTTTAATACTTTTACACAAATTTAAAAAATAATAATCTGATTTTATTTAAATTATTTATTATAAAACCATTTTACTTACTATAATTATATATAATTATCATAAATAATTATATAATATTAATTAATTTATAAATTATAAACTATAATTAAATTGGGATTTTTTTTGCAATAATTAGATTAATGAATGTAATTATTGTAAATTGTTGTATTTATAACTTAAAATTACTTATTTACACTTTAAAATTATTAGAAATATAAAATATTCACATTAATTATTCATAATTTTACAGTAATCAAAATTAATTATTGCAATTATAATAATTTAATGAGAGTTCATGACTATATGTTTGGTGTATATTTTTTGAATTTCATCATTATGTGCATATTCTTATTCAAATTGACAATCTTATATATTAAAGTTATAGTGGTGTCTGTTTATCTGTCTATCCAGGCAGTTTCCAGGCACTGCCCGGACAGATAGACAGACACCACTGTGGTTTTGTTTTCTGTGACAGTTATTACCCAACTAACAGGGGGGGGGCCAGCACAGGCGGGGAAGGACCGGGTGGGGGTGGCCAGCACGGGCCAAGGGGGGGCACGGGCGAGGAAGGACCGGGTGGGGGGAAGCTTGACGAGTGCATTATGCACCAAGTTCACACTAGTAACTACTAAAACTTCGAGATGAAAGATGCCCAACACAAAGTTCAAATTGTTCA
>Ga0209611_10003531_pt1 | contig 27033 bp, 25 predicted proteins | sample S1TSphgellanicum_3_FD_187693 | JGI IMG/M metagenome (GOLD analysis project Ga0209611, IMG submission 187693) | Host-associated microbial communities from peat moss isolated from Minnesota, USA - S1T2_Fc - Sphagnum magellanicum MG (SPAdes) (version 2) | ecosystem: Host-associated > Plants > Peat...
AAGAAAGAAACTGGACCCCTCACGAGTCCATGCTGAGCCTTTCATTGGCTGCATGAAACTTTTGTTTCCAAAAATGTTTGCCACCGCTTTTGGCCTCGGCTAATACCCCTTCCAAGAGCTGGTGATTCAGCTCTCCTATCCACCTATTCATTAGATGAGGTGCTTCCCAAGTTCAATTTTCTTTCGCAATGAGCCAATTTGATTGGCGTGAAAAGTGTCCAGTCCACTCTCCGCACAAAAACACAACTTGAAAAGAAAACACGCCCCCCCCCCCCCCCCCGGCCCCCCCCCCCCCAATCGAGCATTGTCCGGCGTCCTTCCTGGGCCTGACACAACAAACAGAACTTGAAAAAACCCTCCCGCTAATCACAAACAAAAAAAAGGGTGACCCCTTCACTCCATGTCACGACTTCTCATTGGTTGCATGAAAATTTTATTCCTAAAATTGGCTGCCACTATTTTTGGCCTGGATTAAATAGCCCTTCCTATGAACACCCTACCCTATTCTTTTCTATTCTTCAAAAGCACAAAAGGTGGGGCTTGCTTCTGTGGATGCTTTTGTGTTCACATTTAATTGCCTGTCACCTGCCACAAATTCCAAACATCTCCCCTTCAAAACAACCTCCCATATCATAAAATATTCCCCATATGTGGCACTACATGTCTGTGATCTTTTGGGTGTGGGGGGCAGTGCGCACACATTTCATCATCCAAAACGAGGCAGAATTTACTCATTACTGAAGTTGGTAATGGTAATATGTGGCATTTGAGTAACTTATGAAATGCTGACTAACAGAACTCGTGAAGGAAAATTGTTCGAACATGAAACTTTCTAAATTAAATCATAACTGAAAATTTGAAAGGAATTGGGATGTGCCTTTGGTGTTGGTGGAAAGATCCGGAGGAGCAGGATTTAATGGAATATATTTTTTAAGATTTGGACTTAGGATGGGGGAGATATTGAATTTTAAACGATTTTTGTCACTGAAAATTCAAATAAATCACCAAAAAATCAGGTTTTGAAAAGAAAAAAAGTTGACAATGTGGTAACAATTGAAAGCCTATCATTCAATTCAAGTATGAAAATTTGGGATCTGCCTTTGGTGTTGTTGGAAAGATCTTGATGATTAGGATTTAATGGAATTTATTTTTTAAGTTCTGGACTTAGGATGTGGGATATATCAAAATTTAAGTGATTTTTGTCACTGCAAATTCAAATAAATTACCAAATTTATTTTTTTTGAAAGGAAATTTTCAATTGAGAATGTGGTCACATTTGCAGGCCATATCTAGCTCTTCAAAAATTGGATAATAAGGTTTAGGGTTTAGGGTTTCATTTTCTGAATTCTAAACCCTACAAAACAATTTTCATAGATTGAGTTTCCTTATTTTCAAACGAGTTCACACTTTGGCCAATGGCACAGGTCACACTATGAATGGTAAGTGGTCAGGAAACAATTCTTTGTTAGGTTCCAGTTCCCTTACTAACCATGGTGATTACCTTAGTTGGTTTTTTTTTTCTCCCTACCTGCTAACAACCCACAAGCACATTGCTGGTAGGTAGTAAAAACAACCCTTACCTATGTATAAACTATCTACTTACTTAGTAGTTACCTATTTTCCTACCTATCTACCTATATATGAGACCTATTTCCTACAGAATCGGTTACCAAGGTGAAACCAAAGATGAACCCAACAGAAGTTCATCCGCAGCTGAGTAATAATGAGCATCCAGTGGATGGTGCGCTGGTGGGTGCTGGCTCACTGTGGCCCCAGCACAGTACTTGTGCACTTTGTTTCTGTTATGAAGGCCGCAAGTCCCAGTGAATTATTTCTGGCGAATTTTAGCATTTTATCATCTGAAAAAAATTATTTCGACACATACAAAGGATTTTAGTGAAAAAAAATTCCCTAATTTGCAAGATTTCTGAAAAATAAAATAAATCATTGCCCAAGTTCTACTAGTAGCCAAAATATGAGAGGGTTCTCAAAAAATTTGTACTTTTATGTTTGATCTATAGCCAAATCTTCCTGTTTGATAATCGCTAGTTTGGCTACATCACAAAATTGAATAAAAAACACTGGTCATGACTTCTCAGCAGTCATTTATTTTTGCACAACAATTGATGTGTTTTTTTGTTAAGAAAATTGGGAAATTTCTGGAGAAATGTTCTTCTTCTGGTTTAAGTTCAAGTATTTTGTCTTTTTTCTCTGTTGAAAAACTCAGCAAATTTTCAATATCACAAATTTGGTTGTAGGGGAGGTTCCTGTACAAGTGTGTTCTCGTAAGGGAGGGGCACCTGAGGGCGTGAGCCCAAGGGTGTTCCCTAACCTCAGGAGGATGCACAAGTACAGAAACCTCCTCTTATATAAACAACTCTCTTTTGATTTCCTTGCTTCTTTCTCCTTTCATACAAAAGAAATGTTTCCGAGGGAACATGGAAACATATAAAATTGGGGAGCTCCCCCTCCATAATGCCCTAGGGTTCTTCTGCTTGCGGAGATCCCTCAAAATACATTAGAAATAAAAAGGGAGTTCTTTTACGAAAGGGCTAACTTATTACAACTAATTACATATTGAATTCCAAACCTTTTTTCACAACAGAATTTTTATTAAAAAAACACTCATCATTGGGAAATTCTTTTTTAAATAGAAGATATTAGAAAGCCTTCCAAATTTTGGTAAACAATTACCAACCAGCCTTTGCTGGAGACTGGAATAAATAAGTAAATAAATAATCACTAACTAGTATACACATTAATGGGCATACAAATTAGGTAGTAACTTAAATGTACATAATACCATATTCTTAGTTTAGCAAAACTTTAAAATGTAGATAGGTTTGAAATTTAATTGCAGGTGCGAAACCTAACTTAGAGATTTGCAAAACTGAGCAACTAGGTGTACAAAGATTACTGGCCACTTAAGTGTGAACATCTTTTGAAAGGACCATAAATTGGAGCCTATCTTTCAAGGTTTTTGTTAAAAATTCAATTTTGTGATGACAAAAATTTGGGGAAAATTTTCCAAAAAATTAGAAAAATTCGTCGAATTTACACAAGAAAATAAAAATTTTCAAAAAAAAAAAACCAACTTCTACCTATATTTTGGCGACATGCTGGTCTAACCTATTGTCCAAATATGGCGATTTCAGAAATCTGGCAACTTTGGCCAAGAATTTGAACTCAATTGAGGTTCATCCACAAAGTGGATGATGGTGCAATCGTAGGTAGGTGCTGAACCCCTGGTTCACACTACTGGCCATCAAACTCAACTACTACCCTAGCTCTCCTCCCCAGTGCTCTGCTGCCCAGGAGTCCACACGAAGGAAGGAAGGAAGAAAGGAAGGCGAATTGCAGTGCATGAATGGATAGCAGCAGGAGCAGCAGCACGTGAAGCAGCAGCCGCAGTCGCAGCGGCAGAGAGAATGTTTAGCGGGGAGCGTTGCCAGAAAAAGGCTTCATCGTCACTGGATTTTTATTTTTTTGTTTTTTGTTTTTTGTAACCTTTCGGAAACCGACGTTCGTCCACTCGCCTGAAGAATGTCAGCGCTGCGCATCTGCCGCTTACGCTGCTGTCTTTTTCCCACCATCGCATGCTTTCTGGTATACTTTTTCCTCTTTTTTTTTTTGGCTTTTTGTTTTGCTTTCTTGTAAATAAAATTTGGCACCTCCCGCTTCTTCTCTGTCTCTCTGTCTCTCTTCTCTCCATGCAGGAGTCGTAACTTAGCAGGTGCATCAACGGCGTCAGGCAAGTTTCCAATGGATTCGTGGCGACGACGTTTGTTTGACCGATTTCGTTTGCTGTGATAATAAGTTATTGGACTTCCCTTTTATTTGTCTTGCTCGTCAACCCTCCGGGGAATGCGATCCGCTTTACCATATCGTTCTCGGATCTTGGATTCCTGAAGAAGAATCCGTTACCGTATTTATTGTCAGGCCGTGATCGAACTAACAATCGATCTATATATACGGATGGTTGTCATACAATCTTGTCCCTCTCTGACTGACACACCTATCTGTCTGCGTGTCTTTTTGTCTCTGTCTCTCTCCTGTGTCTTGCTGTGATTTGCAGTTTGCACTCCATCGTTATAAGCGCATCCGTAAGACGTGTTCCGGTGTGGCAAGTCGGAGTTGCGAATGACTGGGTTAGAAAGCAAGAACGTCGAGGCAGGTGCGAAAGGAGGGCTCAACAATTTTGGAGGTAAGGAGATCGGCAAAGAAATGTCTGCTGGGAGAGGAGGAGGAGGAGGAGGCCGTCACCCCGTCGCGTTGACGGAATTGGCAAAAAACATGGCAGATTTTGCTGCAGATCGCGAGTGGGACCGGTTTCATAGCCCGCGGAATCTGCTTCTTGCTCTCGTATGCTTCCGTTTTTCATTTCCTTGAATTTTGCTGGAAAGTTGGAATGGTTCAAACTTGGCGATATCTACGTATTGTCAGGATGTAGACTTCCATTGAACAATGCTTCCAAGAGGGAAGGAAATATGATGGTTCCGAGCTTTCTGTCTGTACAACACTTGTTCATCATGCAAGTACATACTGGTGTGTCTCGAAACAAGACGACGCCGAACGAAATGGTCGTCTTTCAATAGGCCGATGAGCCAAAAATTGATGCGAAGAAAAAGTCTTACAAACCTAGTTGCATCTAGAATGGTTCATCTTTTCTCCACAAGCCTTATTGTGACTTGTTCGTTGCAAAAATAGCTAGATCGTTTAGTTACATCTACAACGAAGTTTGTGAGTCCTAGTTTCTACATCTCCTGAGATTCTCTCTTATGTTTCAAACACCGCACTAATTTCACAACGAGACCGAACATTCAGCCTGAGACTGCTCATGAGTTAGTGAGGGCTTATAAGTGAGGGAGCAGTCAATAAATACGATTTTACTGTATTCAAGGGCTACTCCAGGGTCCTGGAAGATCTGCATCTTTCCAGAGTCACAACAGTCCTGTAGTGGATCCACTGGATATGACCACTGCACGTCATCCAAGATTTTCAGCAGGGCCACATACTAAGCACCGGTGGAGATGCTCTCATCGTAGTGTCATGATTTGCGCCTGCAGGTTGGAGAGGTGGGCGAGCTCTCGGAGATTTTCCAGTGGAAGGGAGAGGTACCAAGGGGTTTAGCTAACTGGGACGAAGAGGAGAAAGTTCATTTAGGGGAAGAGCTTTCCGACGTGTTGTTATATCTAGTACGCCTGGCAGACGTGTGCGATGTGGACCTGGGTCAAGCAGCTCTGCGCAAGCTGCAGAAGAATGCGGTCAAGTATCCAGTGGCCGTCTGCAAAGGCTCCTCCAAGAAATACAATGATCTTTCACACTTGGACACAACAGCGTATAAAAGCACATGATACTTAGAATGTTTGGTGGTACAAAGCACATAGTTTTTCTTTTTTGTTGCTCACCCCTTGACATTAGCTATTAAAGATCTCTCGCTCTCGTCTGCTGCTCCTGCTGCTGCTGCTACAAATTGCTGACTCTTCAACAACATTTTGGCAGTCCTCATGTGTCTCTGTGTGTTCACTGTTTTAGAAGCAAGTTTGTATGTAACATGTACTCATGTGCAGTATTTTCAAGGCTTGGGTGGTGGTGTTTTGTTCAAGGTCAATGTAACAGCTCGATATAGGTAAAATGTACCATCATCAATTTTCATAAGACATTCTTATAGAGTTGAAGATGGCTGTGATCATGCTAAGTTAATTTCTAGTACCAACAGATACATACATTATCGTTGTATGTGTTTTTAGTGCGGCAGCTGATGCTTTCTTTCTAAAGGCTTTGTTGTCAAGTGCAACAATGGTCCTCTTGCACCTGAGGTTACTGTCAATAGAAAAACTGTTGCTCACACTTGTTGACAGAAAGACAGGAGTGCCACAGAAACCTTCTTATTATCTCATGAAGGGCTGATGAAACTTCCATCCTCTGAGCTGCCAGCACAAGTGATGACAATCTTGCAACTCTGTACCCAGGCTGTGTGAAAATCCAAAGATCCAGTTGACAAGTGCAACTGCACCAATGTTTATCAATTGGAAATTCTTCACAAGGTAACATAGCGGATTTGCTTTCACATCTATTCTCCTTCTTTTATCATGTTTATGAGGAAAACTATTGGAGCAAAACCTGGTTTGTTTTTAGTGTATTGAAATAAGTTTTCCTCTGCAGATGCAATCAGCCTTCATATTGTGTCAAACTAATTTAAGTTTGTTTGACAGACATATGTTGTCATTTGTTTGTTGCTAAAATCCATAGGTACATTGGTGGCAAGCTTCACAATTTCTCTTGCAGCAGATCACTCAAGTTGCACGAGAAGTTTCTAACCCCATGTCTCTGGACTCTGGAGCTTGTGGCTTTGGCTCTTGGTGCCTTTAGCTTCATCAAGGTTACTATTCAGTTTTACTCAATCTATGTGGACAACACATGCTTGGTGAACAAATGTGTTTTTCCCCTCAGGGTATTTTATGTGCATATCATTTTAGATGATGCACATGAAGAGTGAACTGACTAAATTCTATCTGCCCATGTGTCCTCACTTTAGCTGATGTGTAGTACTTCGCATACTGGGTTGAAGACTGATCACAATTTCAAGCTTGTGCTATGATGAAATCCCTCTGACTACTGTTCACAGAAGCAAATTTACCAAAGCTGAAGGAATATGACAACATTCTTTTTTTCAAAGGCCTATTCAACAGAGTTCTGGAAAGCAAAAAAAGTTCGAAGACAATGCAGAGCCCAGCAAAATCAGGATGTCAAAAACCAAACATCATGATGGCCCATATGTTCCAGGCGCCTTGATCATGTGAAGCCAAGCTGATCCTACATCCTGAATTCCTATTGAACAGGAAGATCAAGAAAGTAAGACTCGACTCATTTTGTTTCTATGGTCCTCTTACTTCTTTGTCAGATTAGTGATTTACCCCATGTCAGCTCCTGTGATATAGCTTCTTTTTCTTTGCAAAGAATGGATTTATTTGAGAAACTGTACAACAAGGCAAGGAGTCAGTAAACAACAAAATATTGATTCATTTATGGAACATGACTATGTGCATGTACTCACCAAAAGGGAAGTGTCTCATTTGAATTTGGTTCAGAAACTTCTTGGATTTGGTGGTAAGTTTGTGGAACTTCATTAATTAATTTGTTCATTCCAACTTTTCCTGCAATGAGCTTGCTTTTTTGGGCAAAATCACAACTTGGAAACAGCCATGAATGTCTGTCTATCTAGAGTTCTCTTTTGTCTACCATCAAGTACAATCCTCCACCAAGACTTCTCCCAAGCTCTTGAAATTTGGTTATCGGCTTCATGTCAAAAGTTGTACAACAATGCCTTGCATTCTACAAATCATAGACTTCAAATCTTCACTCACCAATTGCAAAATTGAGAAATAGGTAGCAATCTGAAAATATCGTAAATGTTGTGAGCCTAGAAACCAACTCTCCCAATCACTGTGTTTTGTTTTTCCTTTCAATTTTCTCAGTCAGCCAGCATCTGAAAGTAGATTTAGCATTCGTTGTTGACAGTCTTTTAGAACTTTGCAACGCACCCTAAACCCTAATAGCAACATTGCAACAGCCTTTTGCGGGCAGTCGAAAAGTGGCGAGATTTCTTCAAAACTCAAACTTTGCACCTTTTTCCTTGACAAATAGGTATAGTTTTTCACCAGGCATTTGCCACAGAATATTCCAGTTTTTGGCTTTTTTTTTTGGGTTGCCAAAGTGCTAAAATTCGCCCAAGAAATCAAACACTGCTCCCAATACATGGCAAATTGTTTACCACATTGGGACCAATAAAGTCTTATAATCTATTTTCAGCATGTTGTCATTTCGCCCAAGTGATGATGCCATTCTAGCAAGTGGGTAAGCGAGCTCCAACAAATTGCTTACATAATTAATATGTTTGGACAACAAATCACACTACACACATCCACAATAATGATATTTTTGCATTCAAGTTGCAGACTGTTCAAATTATGAAAATACATGTAAAACAAGTACTTTTGCAAAAAAATATTAAAATAATTCCAAATTATTTTTAAAAAATTGTGTGCAAGTTATTCCCTCATTCCCACTGTGAACATGAAATATTGAGCAATGTAGAGTGAGAAATTAATTCCACCACATGGGCCAACCATTGTGACTGGCAGATCAAAATCAATCATATTTTTTTCTTGACCCTTTTGGGTGGCCCTATATGTTGTGAATAATTGCAAGCTCAAACTCAATTTCACGCTATTAGAAGGCTGAACTTCATCCAAATTAAGCTTTCTAAGCCATTATATTAACATCCATGAAGCTTCTCTAACTTCACTATTTGTCATCTCTTTTGGCCATATGACACATGCAGAAACAATGTATGATAAATCTACCAATTTGTTGCAATAGAACTCTATAGCAAGGAAGGAATGTAAAAGTGAAATACAGGACACATGTCACATCTACATGCACTTTCATATTTTATATATAACACATTCAATTATGATGTATTTGTTTGAGTTATGCTGAATAATTTTTTGTTTTTTGTGCATTGGTCACCTTTAGCAAGACTACCTTCAATGTTTTTGGAACCTCTTCAAATGGTGCTACCATTTGCCATTACAAGAATGCCTTCACATAATACTATAAAGGTGCCCAAGGGTTTGTTGTAAGATTTTTTAATGTCATGTGTTCATGTTTGCAATGTCAATTGCACAACTAATTGTTTCTCCCTATTTGACATTATGGCACACTTGCATATTTTGATTTATCTAGTCTTTTACCAAACATTCCTCATTTATACCCATTAGATAAAGTAAATGGGTAAGTTTTAGGAAGAGTATTTAAAATTTACCTTCCTTAGGTAGGGACTCAAGGATGCAAAAAGAAAAATAGATGAGGATGCTTCTAGCCACTATTAATACTGGGGGGTATGACAAGTGGCATAATTATTGGACGTGGTGGACTTGAAGAACTAAATACACCAGGAAAAGGTGGATTTCCAGAAATTTACATTATTACAAACAATCACAATGGTTACTAAACCCAATATAACACTACAACAAACCATGTGTTTTTCCTTCATTTGTATTTCGTTGAATTTTTAATCAAAACACACAATAGATTGTATTTGGCTCAATAAAAAAAAATCAATCATTTAAGCCAGCAATTTGCTAGCATATCAATCACATTTTGGATGACTAAACTACTAGTTGGTTCTAACGTGGTATGCTTGTTTTTACTTCAAAATGCATGCACAATCTTTGTTAATTGATGTGGTATGCCAACTATAATTTTTAAAAATTCATTTTCATCATATTTATTGCTGTGATGCCAGATGTTTGGTTGGTTGTGACTAAAAATTAATATGTATAGTTGACATAGGTGCTAGTTGTCACATTTGTATTGTGTTAAAAATGGTTCCCCTTCAAACATTGGCATTGGTGCCAAATGTCATAATGATTGTGACTAAGGTGTTTAATAAACTTGTTGATATGGATGTTTGTTATGATTAATTGTTTGACTACATATGTAATAGTTACATAATAACTTGGCATGTTTGATATATTAGTAAATTTTTGTATGTTTTAACTACACATTGATTATCTAGCATATTATATTAATTTTACATGACTTGACACATGTTTAATGTTAGCTACAACTTAAGGCTTAGGTTTTAGAGTTCCAAATTTGACCCCTCAAACCTAAACCTTAACTAGAGCATGTCTCAATTGCACATGTAAAATAATACACTACCTTGAAAACACATGCACAACACATAAATTTGAACACATGTACACAACAGAATGTCAAAGAGTATACATAGATAAACATGTAATTCCAAACCCAATATGTAATTTATATTTCCATTGAAGTTCTCACAAAGTTTGAATAAAAACTATTTTAGTTGCATTTACAAGTTCTATGTATATAGATCACTAGAACATGTTATAATGTATGCTTACATGTATAACTTCATGTTAAGAAAGGATATAGAGCAGTAAGCATACACGCAAGTTGACATGATTGGAAAGCATGAATAAACAAGTCAAGATGACAAAATAAGCAAAACAATATAATAGAGTAAGCAAATTGGTATAGGCAAATCAATATAGCAACATGTATGGTTATGACAACATAGTGTAGTTGATTTGTGGCAAGTCGATTTGCCAAATAGATAGGTAATTATAATTGTTTTGTAGGGAGTATAAAAAATACATTTCGATTGACTTGAAGGGGGTTTTTATGGTAAATATATGTATATATATTTTATTCATCTATTAGAAAGAGAAGGAGAGAAAGCAAGCATAGGAGTTATGAGAAGAAGAAAAGGGGAAAAACATCGTAGAGCTTCATGGTTTTATGAAATGTAAAAAATGTTCTTTCTTCAATTCTATTGTGTTTAACATTGTATGTGGATTTAATTGAATTAATCTCTAGAATTAAAATGGATTGAATGTTGTCTTAGTTAGTATGTTTACATGGTACTCATTTTAATGGAGTAGGATAAGGACCCAATAGTGATATATAGATAATTCATTCATTCATGGAATATCATATTATCCACTTGAAATTTTATATCATTAGCATTTGGTGATCATGTTGGGGATAATTCAATTCGTTGTTGGAGAAATTAGAGGATTCATGATGTAATTTCTTCAAATTCATGTGAAATCTTTCCACATTACAGTTAAGTTAATGGAAATTGAAAAAGGGAAAGTGGAAATAGATGAAATGATTTGGGATTTTGCTTAATACATGTTCTTTATATGGTATTACCTTGTGAATACATAGATTTAATGGGTGTTTATGGAATTGAAAGAAAATATAGTGGAGTGAAGAAGATGACTGTTTTGGGGGCCAAACAAATGTTAGCTTTTTTTAATTTATTCACTTATTATGAACAAGACATGGCAAAATCAATGATATGTCTAGATTATTATCATAATACTTCTTGATAATAATTGATAATTATTATCAATGATACTTCTAGATTATTATAATAATATGTATGAAGGACATTATGAAAAATGGTAGTCTATGACTCTTGTTGAAAAAGAAGATGACTGGTTGAAATAGATTATAACTGTAAAAGAAGTTAAACAAAGATTAAGAATAAATTATAGTCATGGTTGGAATTTTCAAAATTGTTTATATACAGAATTAGATGAGTGGGGTAATTTTAAAGAAAAATTTAAAACATTACCTGAAAACATACAAGAATTGATTATTAAGAAAATACATTGTGGTACTAAAGTGTGGTGTATACACAACATAGATCATTAATTATTGATGCTACAAAATTGACAAAATATAAAAGATGGTTACCAATAATTGTATGCGTAATCATTAATTCCTATAAAGAAAGTTTTTGCAATGCATGATTCAATTCGGTTCCTTGACAAAAGAGAATTTATTAAACCCAATATTAATGCATTAATAGAAAAATGGATGCCAATTGACATGCTCTGGGCACCTAGGTTTACAGATTTTGATATGTTATGAGAACAAAAGGAAGTGAGGAATACATATCTGAAATAATTGAATTAGAAAAGTTTTAGTCTATAATCATGATTCCACATCTATATGAAAATTAAAAATTGGCAGTGGGAGTAGAAATGGTTATAGAAAAGGAAAAATAATTTATATTTGGAGCCTATGTTGAATAGAGATAAAAAAAGAAAAAAGAACAATAAATTGAGAAACTAAAGAAGAAAAAATCAAGAGAAAGCTAAAAAGGCTACTATTGCAACCCAACAATCTATTACACAGAATAGATGGAAAGGTCTTGGTGCAATCTTTAATTCACTAGCAACATATCAAGTACTTCAACCTATCAAAGAAGAAGTGGTGATTACAATTGCTCAAACTAATGTTGAAGAAATAAAGATATTAACAAGTGATGGAACTTGACAGTGTATGCAAATGGGCCCATCGAATGTTGATCATGAATATCAAGAACCAACTAAAAAATTAAATATGTTCTTATTGAATACACTAGAAATTACTATAAATGCATTTGGAACAATCGATTAGGTGACAAAAGAAAGGTGGCCTTGAATACCAAGGCGACAAGCTAAGGAAAATCAGTGAGAACTTTGAGCAACATGGAAGGAATGACGGACCACTAGAGAGAGGTTTTTTATACACCCATCCAAAATGGGTCTTTTTTGACCAAAATTTCTAGTTAAAAAAATTAGGAATTGTAGTAATCAAACTTTTTGGAACAAGTTTGAGTCTTGATTTGTTTAATACAAAAACTTTGTCAACTCGACAACTAGTAACTGCTACAATGGTGATGAACATGAATCCACTTATGGTTATCATACTTGTTAATGTTTTGTGCATTCAACTACTAAAGTATCATGACAATGATGATCTTGTTATACATATTCGACAACTAATTAAAGTTTGTGTGACTAATGGAAAAGATATAGATGATCATAAATTTCAATATTTTCCAAATTTTCTTAGAAGGGGGCCTACTAATTAGTTTGCCAGGTATGAGACGGCTCATCTGGCGATGACATGAGATGAAGTACATTGAGCTTTCATCAATCAATTTAGTGAAAATCATAGTGAAGGACAAGCATCTGCAGCTTTGAAATATGCAAAACAAATGAAATATGAATTCGTAGAAGATTATTATGATAGATTATTGCAACTTTGTGTGGTTATCCCATAACCATCGCATGACATTTATTTAAGAGAAGCCCTTAGAGAAGGATTGAAAATTAAGATCAAGATGGCCATTATAAGTATGTCACAAAGAACTTTGGCAAAAATGGTAGAATCGACAATAATGATAAAAGAAGAAATGTTAATAAGAAGGAAAAACATAACAAGATATTGCTAAAAGTTTGAAAGTGAAGAATTAGAAGATTCTAATGAAGAAGAAAAACAATGACCTAAGAAGAAAGAAATGAAAGATCATTTTGAAACTTATGAAGAGGTGTATACTATCAAAAAAACGGACATCTTACAAAAGAATGTAAATTATTAAACAAATTTTGTCAAATATGCAAACATAATGATCATAATATTGATCAATGTCCTAACAAAGTAATGGCTAGAAGATGTCTTTCAAAAGAAATTGTTCCAATGCATGTGGTACAAGCAAAAGCGTTAGTTGTGCAACAACATAAACAATTATAAAAGTATAATACACTAAATAATCAATTTGGAAATCAACAATATAAATGAAGACCAAATGGTCAAAATTGGTGAAGCAATGGTTAGAAGAATTAGAACAACTAATATAACCAACATAGTTATAACCAAAATAATATATTTCAATAGAATGGAGTGAGATGTTTTTGTTGTCGTAAAGAAGGACATGTAAGAGCTGATTATTCTATGTGGAAGAAAGTAATGGAAGAGGAAGAGAAGAATTCCAACCAAAAGTTGGAATTAATGTTGCCATGGTTGAGTGGGACTTATTGTTTGTTGATGTGCATCTATGACCACGTAAGGTCAAATGGCAAGTATACCAACCAGTATAAGAGCCTTTAAAAATAGAGGTTAATCCTATAAGGGGTCGATGAACCAAATGGGGGGAAAAAAAAGGGTTCACTTGGATGTAATCAAAGAATTATAAAAAATTCAAAAGTTTGAAAATAAACCCATTGAAGTAGAAGCGTTACTTGCTAACTTGGAATTGGCCAAGTTGTTTACTAAGCCAAAAGGGTTGAATAGAAGAATGCCATTGGGAACGACAAAAAAGGTCAATTTGCCAAGTGATTACAAAAGGTCAACTAAATAGACCAATTGATATATCAAGCTAGCAAAAGTTGCCATACCGACCAAAGTGGATACATTGACAGGAGAAGTCGATATGATGGGAAGTAATCATGTTATGATTGGTAGTGACAAGTTGACAAGGAAGGTCAATTTTATGAAGGCAAGTGAGTCACAGGGAGTTGACAATAGTTTAGACAAGGAAAAATCAACTTGTCTAAAGAATCAAGACAAAATACAAAGTGTAGTGGCAAACTGAAATGGAATGTTTGAAAATAAGTTAATTCAAACATAGAATGGGCATAAAGTTAATATGAACTTAGAAGCTATAGAAGCAATTATAAATTCGAAATTGGAAGTGAAGTTGGGACAATTGATGAGAATTTGTCCTCAATTAAAAGGGATGGTGGAAAAGTCTTTGATTAAAATGAGAGAAGATCAAGTTGTAGATGTTTGCAAAGTAACAACAAAGGTTGAAGTTTTTGATGAAGCTATGCTAATTGTTCAAGTTCGGGTGGGAAAGTTTGAAGTAAAGGATGTGTTACTAGACAATGGCTATAATGTGAACATTATATCTGAAAGTTTAAGAAAAAAACTTGGATTGAAAAGACCTCAATCGGCTCCATTTGTGGTGCGAATGGCTTACCAACAGAAGGTGCAACCAATTGGTTTGATTAGGAACTTGAAAATCAACTTGGCAAGTTATGTTTACAAAACTTTAGTCATTGTGTTGAATATGGAGAATGGAATGGAAGTTTATTGGGGTTATTGGGATGGCCATGGTTGAAATTGGTAAAAGTTCATCATAACTGGGGTGATAGTACCCTTGCTATTACTTCAAGAAAGTGAACTATGAGATTAAGCACAATAAAATGAATCAATATTAATTCATCATTATGGACAAAGAATTTATATGGTGAATTTGATTGGGAAGAAGGATTATCAGAACAAGAAAAGGAACAAGTTTATAATGCAATACTTAAATTATGGCTTGTAGGGGAAGTAGTGCCTAAAGAACTATATTTTTTAAAAGAAATAGATTGTGGTATGTTACAACCAGAAGACAAAGTTCATTACTCGATGTATTTTTATGAACACCAACCAAGGGAAACTTTAATATTGGATGAAGCTACTGATATCATTGTCAAAGATTAAAAGATTCTTGGTTGGACAGTGACAACCAAAGAACAATTGGTTAAACTCAATTTGGGAAACAAAGGAAAACTTAAAGAGGTATTAATTAATGCCATACTACCAAATGTATTTCAAACACAAATTAAAAAGGTGTTAATGGAGTACAAAAATGTTTTTGCATGGAGCTATAAGGAATTAAAAGGAATTCCAAGATAAGTGTGTGAACATCAAATTGAACTAATGGTGAATGTCCTATTAAGCAAAAATAAAATAAAAATGAATCCAAATTATGCATTAAGGGTTAGAGAAGACCTTGATAAATTACTAGACATTAGATTTATATATATCCTATAGACCATTCAATGGTTATCCCCTCTAGTAATTGTGCCAAAGGAAAATGGCAAATTGCGTATATGTGTGGATTATCGAAAGTTAAATGCCAAACCAAGAAGGACCCATTTCTGTTACCTTTTTTAGATTAAGTTTTTGATTTAGTGGACAAACATGAAATGTACTCATTTATGGATGGTTATAGCAATTACAACCAAGTTAAAATGGCAGAAGAAGACAAAGAAAAGACAACATTTATTTCAAAATGGGGTGAGTATGCACATAATGTTATGCCATTTGGACTATGTGATGCTCTTGCCACATTTCAAAAAGTGGTGACCAAAACCTTTAAGAAACATTTGAATAAGTTTATCCAAGTATTTCTTGACAATTTCAATGTATATGGGAGTAAAAAAAATCATTTGGGTCAATTACAAAAATGTTTGGAAGAATGTAGACAAAATGGCATAAGTTTTAACCCAAAAAAATGCGCATTATGTGTTAATTTGGGTGTTCTATTTGGACACATTGTTTGTAGTGGATCTTAAAAAGATTATTATAATCACTACCATGCCAAAACTAATTAATGTGACAAAAATAAAATGACTTTTGGGAGCAGCTAGTTTCTATCAACCTTATTTTCAAGATTTTACCAACAAAGCGACACCCATGTGTAAATTGTTAAAGAAAGATGAGGAATTCAAATGGATTGAAGCTTGCAATAAATCTTAGGAGTGGATGAAAGCATCTATGACATGTTTGCTAGTGTTAATGGTACCAAACTAGAAAATTGAGTTCCATGTGCATACCGATGCATCAAACTTTACTCTTGGGGTTATCTTAGGTCAAAACCTAGATAATACCATTCATAGACTAATATACTATGCAAGTAAACTCATGAATAGTGTAGAAAAGAATTATAAAATAATTGAAAAAAAAACTTTGGCAATGATATATGTTATGAAGAAATTCAGACACTATTTGTTAGGAAATAGTTTTATTTTCTTCATAAATCATTAAATAGTACTATATCTAGCAAATAAATCAATGGTAACAAGTCGAATTGCTAGATGGCTTTTACTATTACAAGAGTTTGATTTTAAAATTGTTTACAAACTAAGTAAAGTTCATTTCATATTGGATCACATGTCCAAAATTAGTCATGGGGAACCAGTAGAAGACTAGATGATCAATTACCTAATGCTCATATATTTAATGTAGGAGTCGATTGGTATGGTCCAATCATAAAATATTTAAAGAAAAAATACTTTAAGAAGTTGAATTGTCATAAGGGCTTGGCCCTACACATTGTATGATAAACAACTATATAAATTAGGATTGGATGGGGTCCTATGACAATGTTTATTTCCAAAAAAGATGTTTAAAATATTGGAAGATTTTCATGAAGGGTCAGCTAGTGGGCATTTTGGCATGAATATTACTGTCATAAAAGTATTATCTTTAGGCTATTAGCCCACTATGCATAAGGATGCCGTTGAGTTATGTCAAAATTGTGATATTTGCCAACACTTAAAGCCCAAATGGCAAAGTCATAAATAGCCATTCAAACCAGTTATGGCATTTGAACCCTTCATGAAATGGGGTCTTGATTTTATGGGACCAGCCAAACTGGCAACAAGATATACCAAAAATCAATATATCATAATACAAATTAATTATACCATTAAATGGGTAGAAGCAAAGGCACTTCAAGACAATATAATTTAAAACACCACTAAATTTATTTATGAACAAATTATTACTTGATTTGGTTGCCCAACCCATTGTGTAAGACCAAGGTAGTCATTTTATATATATAACTATTGAAATACTTATGGAAGAATTTATTATTTCACATTATAAGTCAACTACCTATTATCCACAAGGGAACAAATAAGTCGAATTAATCAACAAAACAACGAATAAAATATTGGCCAAGCTTGTAAATGCAAACTAGATAGATTGGGATGTAATGTTAATCAATGCTCTATGGACATAAAGAACAACTTGTAAAATGACAACTCAATATACACCTTTTGACTTAGTTTACGATATTCAACCAATTATGCTAGCAAAATTTGTAGTACCAACTAAAAGATTTCATGACATACCCTAAGAAGACCTAGACAAAGCTATCCATGTAAGTTTGGAGGATTTATTTAGTGGATGAAACTCATTGGCAAGTAGAAGAAAATATTAACCATATTCAACTACTGCACACAAAAAAAGGATGAAAAAGGAAAGATAAAAAAATTTAAGGAAGGAAAATGAGTACTATGGATGCCTAAAGCTACAAAACTAAAGGGAAGTAAATTTACATTACCTTGGAAGGGTCCTTTTAAAATACAAAAAATTCAAAAGTTGCCTTCCAAAACCTACATTATAGTCTTTTGGAATCAAGAGTTCAACTTGTATAAAGAATAGAATTTGGTAGCGGTTAAAATGAAACATGAGATGGAAGAAAGTAGGAGGCACTAATTCAAAGTGACGTTGAGTCAAGGAATTGGAGAAGTTGCCAACTTCAAAAGAGTTGGAAAAGATGATTGTAGATGTCAATGCAATCTTATTAGTAAAGAAGAAGAAAAAGCAGAAGAAGGGCAAGTCCGCTATAACAACAAGTAAGGAGATCACAGAGCCATCTCCAACCCAAGAGGGGAATTTTGATGAGGTTGTTAAAACCTTAAATATTCTGAGTGAAATTGGGGAAAAAGTGTTGAGATACCTGGTAAGAAAATGGCAAAACCCTTAGCACGCATTATGGAAAAAGTAGAAACACAATTGATAGAAAAAGAGGGCATGCAGAATGTTCCAACATATGTGGATAGGGGAAGGGAAAAAATGCAAAAGGTAGTTAGTGATGAGATGATCACTAGAGGAAAGGATGACAAATCTCAATACTTAGAAGATGAGGATGAGAAGATCATTGTAATGTAAAAGCCATTTCATCAACAATTGGAAAAGGAATTGTTAATGCAACTTGAAGAAGGTGAACAAACAAAGAAAATGAAGTGTAGCAAAGAGAACAAGAACTACATGCAAGAGCATTAGTATCGATGGACTAGTTATGGCAAGAAACTACTAATGATATGGCAAAATAGCTAGTTATTATGGAGAGTAGTGCATCCACCAATGGAAACTTGGATGCGATGGCTAAATAATTAAAGATGTTGGCACAAAAGATCAAGAAGAAAAATGGTGAAGTGTTAGAGTTGCAGAAGGAAAATGAGAAGATGGCAAAGCAACTAGAGGAAACATAGAAGCAAGTAGCAAATCAAGTGGAGAAAACACTTGATGAAAAAAACCAAAGGACTTCAAGAGAAGAAGTGTCTTAGTTGAATATAAGAGTTACTAATTTAGAGAATGAAAAGAAGGAGACAAGTGAAGTTTTAGTAGAAGTACAGAAGAGGGACCTCCATCTTGAGGCTTAGATAACACAAAACAAATCAAAGCAAGAAAGGTTGTTGAAGGAAACAAAGAAGAAAATCAAACAACTACACCAATAACTCATGAAATCATAGATTCAAAAGGAGATAGTTCTGAAGGAATTAAAAATGGCTAAAAAATTTGCAAAGATAAAGAAGAAGGAAGGATTGAAACATTGTCAATAGATCATCACAACGACTAATGTAAAAATTGACTTTAAAAACAAGGAAATCAAAGCACTCAAAAATGAGCAACTTAACATCTATGAAAAATTAAAGGGAATGGAAAAGGTTCTCCACTAGTGAGAAGAAGAATTAGGGACTTAGTTGGCAACTATGGAGGATGTTTGAAAAATTCATCACAAGGATTAGAAACTTTTGGTGGCAAAGGAGAAGAAATTATGCAAGGAGCTACAAGTTGCATAAGGTAAAATGGAGTTACTTACGTGCAAACTACCAATGTTTGGGAAAACGTGCCCATTGAAAATAAAACCAAAGTAATGTTATATGATGAACTCGTTGAACAACTTCCAATAGAGATGGGTGAGCTATTGGAGGAGGATAGAACAAAGTTCAGGAGATGGCATTTCGAACAAACAAGGAAGTACACTAGTGCCCTTGATGTTGCATATGAACATATTCAGCAGTTGGAAGAAAAAGACAAAGAGGAAGAAGACACATAGGAGGTTGCCAGTGAAAAAACAACTCAAGAAGAAGCACATCATGTCTCTTTATCGGAAGAGGATGAAGATGAAACAACACCTATTGGGAATTTGATAAGGAAGCAAAAAGTAGTAATAGAGCCTACAGACAAGGGCAAAACAAAAGAATAGAAAGTGGAAAATAAGGATCAAAGTGAAAGCACACTAAACTCCCCAAAAATTGTAATCACAAGTATAATCTTTTCGAAATTAAAATTTTTGGTAACGTATGGACATCACATCTTGGATTATTTTTATTTGTTTTAAGTATATTTGATTAGCTTTAGACTTAATCTAATCAATTATTTTGAAAATTCCAACAAACATTGAAGAATTTGAATGTATGGAGTATATTTGTGACCAAAGAATACTCGTCGCAAAGTTTGAAAATTTGAATATGTACTTTAAAAGTAGGGTTGTTGATGGAATTTTTGGGTGAATTTTTTTGTGATGTATGATATTAATATACATCAATTGAATATAAAATAATTTAGAAATTAAATTTTTTTGGATGAAATTTCATTCAAAAAATGTGTTTTTTTCCTTTTTTATATAGTAATGAATGCATAATAATATTTTCCTTTTAGGAAAAAACTAATACCATATCAAAGAGAAGGAGATTTTATAAATGGGAATTGCACTTTTCTTTCGATTTGTTTTTGTTTGGTAATGTTTCATGGATCACAAACATGAGGCCCTATGGTCGTTGAAAAATTATAAGTTATATACTATGTGTGCATTGATTTTATTCAATCCTCTTCATCTAACCGTTGGATCAAGATTAATTTTGACTTAAAGTGAACTTTGAATTCCAAAATGTTGTTGTGCAAATTCTAAAGTTTTTTGCTTATGTTTAGGTTAGCCAAAGGATGCCATCAAGATTTTAGTTTATTGCGTACTATAATACTTGTTATACATCACCTTTTTTGAACAAAAGTGGTTCACCCTTAGTGTGTTTTCACCCATCAAGCTACCAACATTGTTGGAGAGTGGGTAGAGATCTAGATGAAGAAGATGACCTATGGCGATGTTGCTCCTAGGGTGGAACATCCAACTTTAGCAAAAAAGGCAAGTGTCAATTTGTATTCTAACAGTGATATGGTGCATATGATGCTAAAGTTAGAATATGTTTTGCCATTGTTGCCAAACTTAGAAACATACTACCTACTACATCATTTTCAGATTTGTTTGAGGGTAGGAATAACATTGTTAGTACTAGGAGGTCATATCACTAAGAGGCAACTTTAAACAATGTGGGTTGTAGAGGATTTAAAGTGGAGAAAATTCCTAGCTTACAGCATAGTATGTTGTTACATCCAGTACCATCAGCCAAAAGGATATGGAGTATTAGAGTTTGAGGTGGGTTGCCTTAGACTTTATGCCTTCAGGTATTACTATAGGTTAGAGTATGCCTATTAGAAATATTACCATTGGCACCGGATTGTTATCTCCAGTAGACCAACTTTTGCCATGACATGAATAGAAATTATCCCTAATCATGTGGTAAGTCAAATTCATGTTGAGCCTAAGCGACGGAAGCAACTAATGGATTATTACCAAAAGTTAGTTTGCCTCACTGACTTGGGAGATCGTGTGATGGAAGCAATCACGTGGAGAGTAAACTATGAGTTCACAAAGTTTTAAGTAGCAAATGCTCATCTTGGCCAAGACACATTATACCTACAAGTGGCCATACTATGCACTCAACATTTGGTGGATAAACTAAAAAAGTGACCACACATTAGTAAGATTATGCACTACCAACAATGCCTTCCTCACCCAATGAAGCCCAATCAAATCAACTAGTACATGAGGGGCAAATGGATTACAACAACTAAGGATGGAGCAAAGTCATTTGACAGTGAAATAAATGACTATCTTACCCCTACTTAGATGGTACTCTATGCTAAAAATAGTGGACATCTTAGCTAGATTTAGAAAGCTTAGCTACTATGTGGGGACACTATGGTAGTCAAGAAGGGAATAAAGTTAGGAAAAAGATATAAAGCAATAAGCATACAGGCAAGTTGACATGATTGGATAGCATGTGTAGACAAGTTGTGATGACAGAATAAACAATACAATATGACAGAGTAGGCAAATCGATATAGGCAAATTGGTATGGCAACATATCATTATGACAACACGATGCGTCGATTTGTGGCAAGTTTATTTGCTAGACAGTTAGGCAGTTATAATCGTTTTGCAAGGAGTATAAAATATACATTTCAATTGATTTGAAGGGGGTTTTGGTGGTAAGTATATGTATTTCTTTTGTTGATTTATTAGAAAGAGAAGGATAGAAAGCAAACATAGGAGTTATGAGAGGAAGAAACGGGGAGAGACAATGTAGAATTCGTGGTTTTATGAAATGTAAAAGATGTTCTTTCTTCAATTTTGTTGTGTTTAACATTGTGTGTTGATTTAATTGAATTAATCTCCATAATTAGAATGGATTAAATGTTGTCTTAATTAGTATGTTTACATGGTACTCATTCTAATGGAGTAGGACAATGACCCAGTAATGATATATAGATAATTAATTCATTCATGGAATATCATATTTAAAACTTGAAAATTATATCATTAACATTCCATCAACTTGAATGACCACAATATAATGTATTTAATTGCATTTTTCATTGTGTGGAGTGGAGGGTCATGATCAAATTTTGGATAGGTCAAACAATGAACAACCATTAAGTTTGAAGTAATGCTAATAGAAAGGCAATTATTTGGCATGGCCTTGTTATGGTGAACAATTGTCCCATGCCAAATTTGACAAAACTACCAATTGCACATGAATGCTTGCCTCCAATCTTATAGAATGTCATTTTCCAATATTGCAAATAAAACCATTCCTCTAGTTAAAAAATTCCAAATCTACACTATCATTACTAATGAACACAAAAGTAATAAATTTTTAAAAAATAGTCTACAAGCTTACATTTGTGTGTGCTCCTTCAACTTCTTGAAAATCTACTTCTTTTGGTACTAATTGTTAAAATAATTAACCATAACATCCCAACCTTTCTTTGAAAAAAAATTGATGATCCCCTTACATTTTGTGAACCTTTAACACCTTTATTGATTTATAAATTAAAAATCAAATAATTATACACATGGTATGTCAACATTAAAACATTTCAAATTATACTAGCATTACATAAGTACTAAATCTGAAAGCATGAAGGGAATTAGGTTCATTACCAATTATCACCTAATTAGTAGCTAACCATGCAAGACCTAGAATAACTTTCCAATTTGGGTTTTGTTATATATATTTTGCTTCCATCCATGTGGGTTGTATATCAACAATCCTGAGTTGTTTAGGGCCCCTAGCAATCCAATTGAGTAAGGCCATAGGTGTGCAAGTTGTTGTCTTCTACTTCTATGTCAAATGTACTAAGGGGTAATATGTCGCAACCCCACTTTGGCAAAGTGTGGGGGTGAAGCCCAACACTCCCAAAGTTGGGGATTTGGAGTCCTCCGGGACTCCCGAATGTTTAGAGTTCGACAGCAAGGCCCAAAACACCTCGCATTGGGGTGTTCTTGGTGTCATTGGAAAGGTCTTGAAGCGTAGATATCGAAAATGGCCTTGCATTGGTCATTTGGACATCTGAAGCCCAAGTTATGGGCAAAAGAAGGGTCGGGAGTCAAACTGACAGTTTGACTCCCGACCACTAAAAGTCGGGAATCGACCTCTTCCCGACGTCCGAATTGAGAGTGCGACACAGCGTTGAAAAGATCTCGACGAGGGCTACAACTTTGGTTTAGACCTCGTCGCGATCAGACTTGGAAGTTGGGAGTTACGAGCTCCCAAAGTCCCGGGACTCCAACCGGGACAGTTTCGAGATAATTTCGAGACTCCAACTTGGGAGTCCCGGGAAAAAGAGCCATTTGGATGTAGCCTCAGCGGTGAGATGCAGAAAATACTATATGGGGGAAGGTGGTGGCTTCCCCCGAGTCCGGGCCGTGGTGAGTCAAATAGTCCAAGTTGCCCGTGGCTTGTCCCAACACCCAAGGGTGTTCCTGAATGTGAACTAACCCTCTTATGGTTGGTTTTGGATGCAGATTCGTGCTTGATCTTCTAATCCATCTTCCTAGTTTAATCCCAGGACTTCTAGCACGCCCCTCTACCCCTCTTTAGTGCTGGAAGTCGGGAGCGCCCTTCAAGTCCCCACTTTCCGCAACTCAACATAGTTGGACCCTCAAGTGGGTTCAACCCGGGACTTGGGAGTGCGTCATAATATGTGGAAAATGGTATGTTGCCTATGCATTTGTATGGGCAACCATCTATTGAAACATATTTTGTGGTCCACCCAAGGTTCATTTCATCCCACATGCTTTCCAAAACTAACTCCTTTATTGGATCTAGTGGATGGGCAATCCTTGTTTGTTCACATTTTTCTTTCCCCCACATAAACATTGATTTGAATTTCAACCCCTTCCTTAACATGAATTGAACTATGGGGAACAAATTGTGTTGGGTTGTTGATGACCATATCCCTAAATCAAATTTCAAGGAACATAATTGTAAGAATTCAAACAAGTTCAATTGAACATTGGGCTTACAAGCTTATTCCAATTTCCCACACTACACTAGATTATTTAATAATTTCCATTCCTTTACAACCTTAATATGTCCTTCATCACACAACAATCCATTGAAATTTAGGACCACTAGATATTTTATCCTAACAATTAAAAGGTTGTTGGGCTCAAAAATGGGGGCACCCACTAACAAATCATAGTTCACCTCATGAGGTGCATCCAAAACAACAATTGTGGACACTTGTTGCCACCCAACATTTTTAACTCATGAACTTTGGATCAATTTTACTTGTCTAACCTTATTGAAAGCATGGGATTATCTTGAAAAATTGAAGAAGATTGTACGGCCACCATAAGATTTAACTCGTTATCAATTGCACTAGTTGTGAGATACATCTCAATTCTTAGTTCCAAACATCCAATGCAGTTCTATGTTGTTTAATAAAGGAAATTACCACTCCCATACTTGCATCATTCTATGTTTTTATAAGATCAAAATTTGACATATTCTTCTTCTTGATTTGATGCAAAACCATGAATAGTGGCACCATATTTCATGTATGTTAAAATGTCTTCAAGCATACTAAACATCCACTTTTGGTTTCTGCTTAATTCATCTTGGGTAGAATATAAGTCATCATTGGCCTTCCATATTTCATCATATGAGTTTTCTATGGCCTCAAAACCAACCTCAAGTTCAATACCCATACCATGCTTGATATTATCCATGTTCAAATAACACCTTAGCATTTTACAAGCCAACACATTTAGTTTTAATACAAGTTCATATGGACACACACAACAACAAATAAAAATTATGATGGGCATGGGATATAAACATAATTGACCCCAAACAACATAGTAATTCAACAAAAACATACATTTATTTTGATTAATTTAGGAAAATCTTCACAATTAAATAAATGTACCATCTAACTCCCTAAATTCTAGTCCTACTAAAAGGGATTTGCATAACATGACAATCATAAAAGTCCATCCACAATGTTAATATTAAGGTAGATGCAAGTTATGGTGGCTCACTTTTTGTGTCCTTATAGACTTTCTGTAGAGTGTACTGTATTTAAATGTCACAAACGCATTGTAAAGTCATCAATTTGACAAAAATATTCATGGATTAAAATTGCCAACTCGAATAAAAATATTTATTAAGGGATGAAATTAATAAACATACACCAATCATATAGTAATGGACTTTTAAAGTGGACATATGGACTATAATCTAGGTTTTGCATTAACATTCAAATGCATTTTTTGTTATGATTTCATTTCAATTTTTTTTATAGGGCTTCAATATATGATACATGATGGAAAAAAAAAAATGGATTGAAAAAAATTACAAAAATTTTAACCAACAAATAACTATGAACTTTTGAATGACCAAATTTGGGCCTTATTTTCAAAAGTCCCAATCTTCATTAATTTTTGTTGGATTGATATTTTTTTCCTTTAACATGTATATAAAGAGTTTTCTAAATGGGCAACCTTTCATTTGGAATTTATTAATTGATTAATCACCACATAGGGCCCATTAAACATTGGTTTTAACGTTTATTTCTTTTTTAACGTTAATTTTTCCATATATATGGACTTTTGGGACTAGGACTCTTGCCACTTTTAAGTCACCACAGCTTGCATCTACTCATTAATAAAGTGTCCACCCATGAAGCCATTTTCATTACAAAATATAAGGTAAGGAGTTGCCATGACTTCTTTTGATTCCATCGACTCCCAAAGTTGGTGTAAAACATGTATGTTTATCTACAAACCCCAAGGAAACCACTTCCATTTTATTTCAAACAATGTGCAAAAAATTATAAAGTGCAACTTATTGATTAAATATATATTTTACAATTTATTTAAATATAAATAGGGTGCCTATAATTAATTAAGAAAATATACCTAAAATATACCATTATTGCATAACATATTTAAAAATACCCTTTTATCTTGAGTGCTTCTTAAAATATATGAGTGACTTCCCTAAACTACAAACTTGGAAATAAAGATTACATGTAAAAAGATTATTTGACTCACTTAAATGCTTAAGAATTTGAAAAAAAGTTTAGAATATATAAGATAACTTGAAACAAAAATAATGTTTTGACCTAGAAATAAAAAATGGCCTAGACAAAATTTGGCCTCTTATTGAGATTTAGGTTTTACCTTCACCTCATCCTCTTCCACCTTTGACCTTTTGCATAGATATAGGTTTTGTCCCTTTCACATTCTCTTTCAAGCTCCATTAATGTCAAGGGCCTTCTTAGTTCATGTTCTTACTTCCATCAAATCAACAAATTGGAATTAGGTCAACATGCACAATAAGAGTGAAGGAATGCAAACATAATTCTTTTGTTCCAAGTCTACATAAGGGCAGAGATGTACCATTCACTACTTGATGCCAATTTCACCTCATCATCTAACTCAATGTGCCTTCTTTTGACATGCTTGAATTTTTGTCATACATGGAGCCCTTTCAATATTCACCTCTTGTGCCGAAACTTCACACAACTAATTCTTATGGGCTTCCATGTAATTTCAAGGTCAGTCTTCACCTTTCTTTATCTTCTTCTTGATATACCTTCACATTCCTTGCAATTAAATCTTTGACATTCATGTAGACAAGTGGGGGATCTAATTAAGTACTCAAACCTCATTTCCAAGGCTTCATTTACTACTTTTAATTGGTTGTTTATCTTTAATTGGTTGCTTATATATGTCATGAATGGGGACTATGGGGCTTTTTTATGGGAACTATGAGGATATGGGACAATTCTTTTTTTAATTTTCTTTGAAAGAGGGGGGAACGAACTACATGGGGATATGTGACAATCCACTTCATTCTTTTGGGGGAATGGGGAAAGATAACTATGGGGATATGGGACAATCTTCATGTTTGAGACAAGGAATATGGAATTATTCTAACATTTCCCTTTCATCACAATTGATCTCATATATTTTGTCCACATTCTAATCTTATAAACTATATAAGCAAGTGAAAGGAAAAAGCATACATATTCATACTATAATCTTCATTGGAAGTGTTCAAAATGTAAGTACTTTTTGTGATGAGCCAATAAAAAAAGCTTATCATGAACAAAATAAAATTGCATCTTCCTAAAAGGGTCTTAAGATCCAAGCATGTTGTAAAAAGGCTTGAACAT